>Ga0207773_100010_pt1 | contig 235462 bp, 167 predicted proteins | sample TtaePargueraPR_2_FD_187281 | JGI IMG/M metagenome (GOLD analysis project Ga0207773, IMG submission 187281) | Aerobic enrichment media microbial communities from Bioluminiscent Bay, La Parguera, Puerto Rico - Tt and M1 (3) (SPAdes) | ecosystem: Environmental > Aquatic > Marine > Unclassified ... | reverse complement strand
TGTAGATGTAGGGCATCAGGCGGTAGCGCAGCTTGGTGTACCAGACCAGGCTGTCGTAGGTCTCGCTGCCCTCGTCGGCGACATTGTAGATTTCCCGGTAGGGGTTCTGGCCGTGGGCGCGGAACAGGGGTGTGAAGGCGCCGAACTGGAACCAGCGCAGGTTGAGTTCCTGCCACTCCTGCTGTTCGCTCTCCGCCATCTGTGAGTAGTGGCCGACGTTGTTGAAGCCGCCGTTGGAGCGGAAGCGGTCCTCCGGCGTAAAGCCGCCGATATCGAAGGTCCAGTAGGGCATGCCGGCCATGCCGACGCCGACACCCGCGGCGATCTGCTCCTTCAGGTTGGACCAGCGGGAGACCACGTCGCCGCTCCAGATGGCGGAGCCGGTGCGCTGGATGCCGCCGAAACCGGAACGGGTGAGGATAAAGGCGCGCTTGTGACCGTCGGTTTCACGCTCGCCCTGGTAGACGCTCTCGGCGTGGGGCAGGGCATAGGCATTGAACACTTCGGCACCGGTGCCCAGGGCATTGGGGGTGATCAGGTCCTTGCGGTGCTCGAAGGAAAGGTTGGAGTGGATATCCGGCTCCACTGCGTCCAGCCACCAGGCGTCGAAGCCGAGCACATTGAGTTTGTCCCTGATCTGGCCCCAGTAGATCTCCCGGCACTCGGGATTGTAGGCGTCGTAGAAGGTGTTCAGGTAGCCAGAGCCTATCCAGTCGAGATTTCCCTGCTCGATGGTCTTGTTGAACATGCAGCCTTTTTCATTCAGCGCCTCGTAGTTTTCCGTAGTGGGGTAGAACTTGGGCCACACGGAAATCATGATATTGGCGTCCAGTTCGTGGACGCGGTCCACCATGCCTTTCGGGTCGGGGAAGTGCGCCTTGTCGAAATCGTGGCTGCCCCAGGCGTCCTCCGGCCAGTAGGACCAGTCGAGGACGATATTGTCGATGGGGATTTTGCGCTCGCGGTACTCCTCCAGCGCGTCCACCAGTTCGTCCTGGGACTTGTAGCGCTCGCGGCTCTGCCAGAAGCCGAAGGCCCACTTGGGCAGCATGGTGGCCTTGCCGGTCAGCTGGCGGTAGCCGGCGACCAGTTCGTCCTTGTCATCGCCGGCGACGAAGTAGTAGTCCACCGCCTTGCCGGTATCGGAGGTGAAGGAGAGCCGCCGTTGATCCTTCGCCGGCAGCGGGGCGTGCTGGAGCAGGCGGAAGTAGCCATCCTGCGGCGTCCAGTCCAGGTTAAGGCGATATTTCTGCCTGGCCTTCAGGTCGACCTTGGCGTTGTGGTACCAGGGGTTCCAGTTCATGCGCCAGCGGTCCAGCAGCAGGTTGCCATCCAGGAACAGCTTGGCGTAGCCGCTGGAGTACATCTTGAACTCGTGCTTGCCGCTGGTTTTCGGGGAGATGCTGCCCTCCCACTCGATGCGCAGGTCTTTCGCATCCGCGACTTCCTCGGGGAGGGGAACTTCGCGCACGCTGCCGTGGGAGAAGAACTGGTAGTTCAGGTCCGCCTCGGTGCGCGCAAGTCTCAGCTCGTCGCCGTCGTAGTAGCGCGCGGTGAGGCCGCCCTTGTTGCCGTCGGCATCGTAGAGCTCGAAGGCCGCGGTCAGCGGCTGCGGCGGCCGGGGATCGCCCAGGCGGCTGATGCCGGTGTTGTTCCACAGGAGGCCGTAGTTGCGACTGGAAACCAGATAGGGAATGGTGATTTCCAGGTTGTAGGTGGTGAGCTCGATATTCTCGCCGGCGTAGTTGACGCGGCCGTCCTGCTGCTGGCCCAGGCCGTAGAAGGCCTCGTCTGGCATGGGTTGGAACTGTTGGCGGAACGAACGGGAGTCCGAATCCACCGCGCCGGGATCGTTCAGGACCGGCCCCAGGCTGCGCTCGACTTCGGCGAGCAGCACTTCGCCCTGCTCGTTCCGGAACTGCACGGTGCCATCCTGCAGGGAGACCATCGCGGAGAGTTCGCGGGTTCTCACAGCCAGGATGTCATGCTGTTGTGTCACGGAAAATTCCGTTTCCCCAGGCTCGGCGATCACCATCATGGGTTCGGGGAGATTGGCGAAATCCGTCTGCGGGGTGGCGGTGACCCGGATGATATCGTCGTCGATCACCTGCAGACGGACCCGCTTGAATTCGCCATCCGCCAGCTCGACCACGGCGCCATTGGTGGTCTGTTGCCAGTTTCTAGCAGAAATTCCGGTAGTGGTTTCCTCCGGCGCGCCGCCGTCGCAGGCGTAGAGCCAGGGGAAGAGGGCCAGTGCCATCAGTGGGCGTGCATAGGTTTTATACTTTCTCATGGTCCTGTTCGTATTCACTTGTTGCCAAACTCTGTCGTTCTGTAGAGACTTCTTGCAGGAGAACTTTTCAACTGAAATATATTCAATCTATTAGTGGTGCTGATTCAATTCGCTCTTTAATTGTTCTCAGTATTTCCTTGAATTGTTTCATCAGGTCTTCTTCCTGGATATTGTCAACTAACGGGCTATGGTGTTCGGGAGTCAGTCCATGCCCGTTGAATATGCTTGTCCAGTTTTCCTCTTGAAATGTCTCATCTTCCCTGATTGATACGTAGCCACTATGTTTAAACAAGGCTATCTTTTCCGAAAGTGCCTCCGGTGGCCTTACGCTGCGACAAGCCTTCCAAAATGGATCATCCCTTGTGTTCAGGTGATAATGGGCCAGCTGAAAATTTCTCAGATTGCCAATAAAAGAGTGCATTTTTTCGTTGTAGATTTTCCTTTCGTTAACGTACACGTTTCCGTTGGGAAAGAGTTGTCTCAGCATGACCAGGCTTATAACCAAGGGATGTTGCTGTAATGCATCCAAGGGTTCCAGAGTCGCCGCCGCGGAGCCAACTGCCATACAGTTTCCGATCCATGGCTTTTCTGCAATGCCGTATCTTATGTCCCGTTCAATACCATTGCTGATATCCGCTCCGGTGAGTGACCGGATCTCCCCGGCTACTTTGTTGAAGTCTGCTTCCCGGGAGGAATACAAAACATGGATGCCAGTGCGATTGGAGAGTGGATAAAGTCCACACCAACCACAGGAGAAGGCGGTAATCTGGGAAAATGCCGGGTGCGGCGTCAAAGGGCCGCCTGATGCAGTGATTATTCGATCGCATTGGAACCAGTGGCCCCAATCCGAAAAGTTGTTCTCTGAAAGCGCATTGATAAGAACTGAGTCAGGGCCCGATGCATCAATGTAAAAGTCAGCCTCTACAACGGTTCCATCATTCAATTCTACGGAAACGATTTTTTCATTTTCGCAGTTAACCGACTTGACCCTCCCGGCAATCCGCCTGACTCCTGCGTTCAGGGCTGCCCGAGCGACTGCGCCGGTATACTCAATGGCACTTTGGTGGTATCCATGTGCGATATGCGAAAATCCGGATTCATCATTTCCGGAAATAAGCCGGCGATGCTTGGCCGCCGCTACACCCAGAGAGAATTCTTCCAGAGGCAGGTCCAGGCCGTTCTGTTTTGCCTTTACCCAGTACTGGTAGAAGTCAACGCCGTTAAAGTTTATGCCTTGTCTGTCATAAGCGTGGAAGAATTCCGGCTGATCCCGGTTCCAACCCGTAAATCTCTGTCCGTAATGGATGTGTGAGTTTGCCGTTGCTCGCAGTTTTCCTTCGTCTGCGCCGAGCGTCTTGTGCAGCATTTTGTAACTCGGCAAAACCGCGAAAAAGTCATGTGGCGTTAGTTCAGTATTCAGCTCTATCAGTTCTATGTCGTACTTACTCTCGAACCTGTCGAGAATGGACTTTAGAAACAAGGCCGTTACCCAGGCGTCCAGATCGTGGCCAATAACTGAAATTTTTTTGATTTTATCGTTCATTCTACTCGCCGCTCATAGCGTGTGATGCACAATACTCATCAATAAACTGTTTGTGAGTATATGAAGACGACAGGGCTTGATTTATCTTGGCTTCAACATCGCTGAGCACGGGATCTATCTGCGCCAGGGGAATTGAGGAGATGAATGGATCAATGCCCGTTTGGATTAAGCCCTGCCCATAAAGAACAGCGAGCCAGCTTGGTGTACTGAATAGCCCGTACTTGAAGCTCTCCGAGTAGCCGCGCCGCTTAAATAGATCCATCTTTTCTGACAGGCTTTCCGGAATCTCCATGGATCGGCAGTGACGCCAGATCTCAGAATCCGTGCGTTCGTTCAGGTGGTAGTGAAGAATCAGGAAGTCCCGAATACGCTCATACTCATTGTCAATGAGGCGATTGTATTCGTCAGTGAGGATGGAGTTGCGGCTATCCCGTCGGGCCGGGAACAGGCGTAACAGGAAGAATATGGCAATCTGGATCAAATATATACTTGTTGATTCCAGTGGTTCCAGGAACCCGCTCGACAGGCCAATGGCGACGCAATTTTTCCTCCAGGAATTTTTGTAGCGCCCGGCCTTGAACTTGAGGAGCCTGGGCTCGGCCAGTGTTTTCCCGTGAATATCCTGCAAAAGCGAGTCCTGCGCATGGTCTTCATTTATTACGCTGCTGCAAAATACATAGCCGTTCCCGGTACGGTGCTGTAGTGGAATACGCCACTGCCAGCCACCTGCCTTCGCCGTAGATATCGTATATGGAGGGATGTCCTGATCTCTGTCACTTTGAACCGCTATCGCCCTGTCGCAGGGTAGCCAACCAGACCAGTCTTCAAACTCTGCCTTGAGGTTTTTCTCCAGCAAAAGCGATCGAAATCCTGAGCAGTCGATAAAAAAGTCACCGCTAACTTCCTCGCCACCTTTGAGGGCGACTGAGGTAATCTCTCCTGTTTCTTTGTCATTGTTGGTGCTTTCAACGATCCCGTTGATTCTCTGTACACCGGCTTTTTCGCTGATTTTCCTGAGATATCTGGCGTACAGGGTAGCGTCGAAGTGATAGGCGTATGAAAAAGTATTTTCTATCTCATCAGGGTTCTTGGAGGGAAGCTTAAACAGGTTTTTTTCACAAAGGTGAACCGCCAGGGAATAATGTGAAAGATCAGGGATGGACTTTTGCGATCTTATATGTGCCCAATACTGATGGAACTCAAAAGTATTTCCCGGGCCGCCACTCAAGCCAAATGGGTGAAAGTAGGAGTTTCCAGTTTTTCCCCAGTCGACAAATTTAATGCCCAGCTTAAATGTTGCATTGGTTTCTTTCATCATGTCCGCTTCAACAATGCCGATCTGCTCGTTGAAACTTTTAATCTGTGGCAGGGTGGCCTCGCCAACACCAACGCTCCCTATTTCTTCGGATTCAATCAATACAATTTGGTAGCGGCTTGGGTCCTTGTACAGTGATGAGATGGCAGCCGCGGTCATCCAGCCAGCCGTACCTCCGCCAACAATAACTATTCTATAGGGCTGTTGCATTATCAAGTCCAGTAGAAAAAGGATCTGCAGCCGAAAAGCCGCAGATCCTTCTGCAGGTAAGTTGGAACTGTATCGTGCGTTAGAACTGCATACGCAGACTCAAGGTGTAACGAGTATCGCTTTGGTTGGTGGCAAACTTCAGCCTTTTGCCGCCATCCTCGCTATTCTCGACTTGCTGCGTCAATACTGCTTCTTCGCCCAGTAGGTTGCTTCCTGACAAGCTCAGCTGAAGCGAATCGGTAAGGCGATAGCGAATCGAGGCATCGAGTTGACCGTAGTCATCCTGCCAGACTGGCGTTCCGATACAGCAATCCTGAACAGTGACAAGGTACTCAGAGCGCCAACCGTAGGATAGACGGGTTGATATCTTGTCGCGTTCATAGAATGCACTGACGTTATAGGTATCTTTGGAGAGGCCTTCCAATTGATCTACCTGGACATAGTCGGATGACGCACTGGAACCGATAGAGCCATTCGATGAGCCACTGTTGACACCAGTGTTCTCAATGCCCTTGTTTTCGACATAGGTATAGTTGGCCTGGACACCAAAACCCTTCCATCTGTCGGGAAGGAAGTCGAGTAGATAGGTTCCGCTAATCTCAAAGCCTTGGACTTCCGCGCCGTCACCGTTGATAGGTCCGGTAATCTCCACCTCTCTTGTAATACCGTTGTTGGTCATTTCGCGGAGGTAGTTTCCGGTCTGAATATAGTCATCAAATGACTTTTTAAACAGCGCCAGAGAAAGGGTATTTGGACCTGAGTAGTATTCGAAACTCAGATCCGCCTGGTCGGCAATAATGGGCTTCAGGAAGGGATTGGCTGCATTTCCGCTGTATCTTACGTTGGCGCCAACAACCTCTCCATTTTCATCCTTGACCCAAAGGGGACCGGTAGGGTCGTTCACATCAGGCAGGTCAACGCCGACTTGGATATAGTTGCGCAGGCTACCGATATCCGGTCTCGACATCGCCCTTGAAAGCGCGAAACGGGTGACAAATTTGTCGGTGACATCGTACTTGACATTAAAGCTCGGAAGCAGGTGGTGGTGTGTCTCTTCTGATTCACCCAAGTTCCCCGCATTGTTCATGAACGCTATTTCTTCATCGCTTAGGAAACAGGTAACGGTTCTTGGAACGGGTGGCTTGGCCGTAGGATCCTCGGGTTTTGCAGTTGGCTCGCAGGGTCGGCTTTCAACATCATGGAAAGGGAACTGCTCGCCGCCGGCACTGGTTATTTCCGTCATTACATAACGGGCGCCAATGTTACCGCTGACAGGTCTACCAAACAGGGTCAGATCGTCTCCGCCGAAGTCAACTTGAACATAGAGTGCTTCAGTCGCTTCGGTAACATCCAGGGACTCATTGGGGCGGAAGCAGGTGCCCGCTACTTCATCCGAGCGAACACCCATGCCGGAACATATTGGCATAAAACCGTCTACGGGCTGACCGGTGGCCATTGCACTCATGGTATTTTTCCAATTGCGCATGTTTCCGGCATTGGGGAAAACAAACAGGTTGTTTCCGTCTGCTATATTGACACTGCCGTAGTTTGATTCCCACTCCTGAATAACCCAGGCATCCTGGTATCCGTTGAAGGTATATGCTTTACCGTCGAACATTCCGCTATGCGGAGCGCTGTCAAGGTTGAACCAGGCCGCTTTGTTGCCCCAAGGATTTGCAATGGAGTTCCAGTTACCGGCCTGGTTTACCTGTTGGTCGCGTTCGGCATACCTAACCCCGGTTTTTATTCGTTCAACAAAGCCGGAGTCGATATCGAAGACAAAGTCAGCTTTTGTGGCGAACTCTTCCCCGTGATTGTCACCCAGGAACTCCAAAATACTGGCTGGATAATAGCTGTTCGGATTTGCGTGCACGCCCTGGCCAGCGTCGAGAAGATTGACATTGGTAGGGTTATGCAGGGTTACTTTGGCGAGATCGTCACGCAAGTCGACCTCGGCATCTGCCCAGGTAGTGAATGCACTGTTGAGTCGATATTCGTCCAGATCCGAGACCACGCGTTGTACATCGAAATTGGCATGCAACCTGTCCGATATGTTCCACTTGAAGTTAAAGCTGAGATCATCGGTGACGCTTTTTGAATCACTGATGTCCGCAGTCGTAGTGACATTAACGCCGGTCGTGTTGGTATCGGACTCGCACCCACCCCAGGTGAAGCAGGTCTCGACTAGCGCCTCACCATTGGAATTTGTGGCTTTAAGCGCAGACTCTTCATTGTTGGCACCCCACCAGCCGTGATTTTTCGTTATGGTGCCATAGGAAAACAGACCGTCTTCCGAGAACTCGAAGGGTTCCGTACCTTCCGCCGGTCGTACGATTGCGCCGGAACCCGTTCCGCCTTCCGTTACCTCGAGGAACAAGCTGTCGTTCTGGCCCAGAGCACCCCAGCCGACACCGATGCCGTTGCGTTGTGAGCTATTTTCGTACTGCGAGCGGTTGTACTGAAGCGACGCCAGGAAGCGGCCCTCATTGTCCTGCCATTGGAGTGCGAGTGCCGTGCCGATACGCTGGCGGCTGTACTCGTCGTCCCCGAATGTGACGCCTTGCGGAATAAAATACAGTGAATCTTCCGCGTAGACGTCGCGGAAGCGGTCGATACGCGATATTCTGGAGCTCTGTGACGTCGCATCCACATCCGAGTAGGCGAAGTTGGCCATAACGCCAAACTCACCAATATCTGTATCGTAGCGATTGGTATAGATACCTGAGGTTTCAGGTGTGTTGGAGCTGGACAGGTCACTGTAGTTTCCGCTGACGGTCAACACTTTTGTTTCGCCGTCACTGTCAAATGGCAGTCGTGTCCTCAGGTTTACAAGTCCGGCAATGCCGCCTTCGATCAGCTCGGCCGTTTGGTTCTTGTAAGTATCGATACCACCCATCAGCTCGGGGGAAACATCACCCCAGCTCAGACCACGGCTGGAATTTGCACTAAAAGAATCGCGGCCGTTGAATTCACTCCTTACAAAAGGAAGACCGCGGATAACAACACCCGATGGTTCAACTGAAAATGCACCGCTGTCTGTGCGCGTTGCGAATCGCTCCACCGCGATACCGGGAACTCGCATCAGTGCCTCGGCAATCGACTTGTCGGGGAAGTCACCCAGTTCGTCAGCGGTAATTGTATCTACAACAGTGCTGGCGTTTCTTTTCAACTCTTGCGCTGATTCAATACTCCTTCGAATACCCATAACTTGAACTTCTTCAAGTTGTTCGCCAACTTCATTTTCAGTGCTTTCATCCGCAGTTGCGCTGGATTGTTCGGTAGCATACGACATGGAACCAAGAGCCATGATACTCGCAGCTAAAAATGACTTTTTAAAAACCCTAAGTTCGCAGTGTTTTTGCTTGACTTTCGACATGCCAATAATCCCCTGGATAATTTATGAATTATTTTGATCGACTATATCCAGAAATTTCTCTCTTCGCTTTGAAATTTCTCGTACTACTTCATGGTTGTGTTTGACTTACATGCTTTCTCCTCCTTTTATTTTCTCCGGATCAGCTCAACCAGGTATACGTCGTTTTCACGCAGAGGCAGGCTCAGGTTGAACGCGCGCTCTTTGCCAATGCGAATATTCTTTTTCTGTGCGGGCTTGCCCGTGGCCTGCGCCTTGAGTGCTGCTACCTGCGCTTTGGTCAGCTGTGCGGGCGATCCCATGTCAATGTAGGCGGTGTAGGCGTCGTTCTGCCTGTAGCCGACTTGGGAGATGTTGAGGGTGTAGCGGCCTTCCTTCACGCCTTTGAGCAGAATATCGATATCACCCTTGTCTTTGGCTGGCAGGTCCCGAATGTAGTACTGCTGGTTGTTGGTGTCTTCGGGGAGGGTGTAGGTGAAATCCCACAACAAGAGCTGCACGTTGCCCTGCTCGTCTGTGGTCGCAAAGGACTGCGGATCGCTATTCAACAGTTCTTGCGTTCCGAGCTGGTTCAAAAACTGGTAGGCGAAGTAAGCGGGCTTCTTTATACCCTGGGTATTCATCAGGCCGAATCCGCCGTGGAAGGCTTCAAAGCGCGGCCCCGCTTCTTCGAAGATATCGGTAAATACCCAGTAGGACATGGACTGTGCCGCATCGCCCACCTGCTTCAGTTTCTGCAGTATGTAGGCCGCTTGGTGGTAGCTGTCGTGAATCGGGTCGGCGGGGGTGTAGGATGAGCTCCACTCGGTATAATGTAGCTCCAAATCGGGCATGCTTGACTCGGAGATTTCCCGGCGGTTTCTCAATACATCGCCGCTTACCGCCCATTCGTCCTTGCTGAGCACGGTGCCGGTGGTGCCAAATTCATCGAGAAATCCCTGGCGCACGCCATAGGCGTGCGTGCTGACGAAATCCAGCGGTACCTTGTTTTCATCGGCGTAGGTAATCGTTTCCGGAATCCAGGCTGCACCCGCCGTTGCGGGACCGCCTACGCGGTAGCGACTGTTTACACTTTTGATGGCACGTGCGGCATGGGCGTAGAGCTTAAGATACTCCGCCTGTGATCCGGCCCAGAAACCGTCCAGGTTGGGCTCGTTCCACACCTCAAAATACCAGCTGGCCACTTCCTCGGCGCCATAGCGCTCAGTCCAGTGTTCGACCAGCTTTCTGATCAGGTTTTCCCATTTTTCGTAACTGTGTGGCGGTGTGACATTGCCGCGCCACCAGAAAACGGTTTGATCGCCACTGGCCAGGGCCGAGGGCATAAAGCCCAATTCCACAAAGGGCTTCATACCGATGCTGAGGATGTAATCGTAGAGGGCGTCTATATATTGAAAGTTGTATTGCTCCTTGCCCTGGCTGTCTATGCGGTATACCGCCATGTCATCGGTGAGCAAACCGTGCATGCGAATGTAGCGGAAACCGGCATCCTGCCTGACTTGCGCCAGCTGCTGCTGCCAGTCCGCACGCAACCCCTCATTGGCCCGGCCGGCGCCTATGCTGGCGTTGAAGAATCGGTTCAGGTTTCCCTGTATGTCATTAACATCGACTGTGATGGTGCGGTCTTGTGCCAAAGTGCTGACAGCCGGCAATAAAACACAAAGCAAGCAGAATTTGAAAATGATTCCTACTCTCACAGGTGGAACTCCCGCTCCGCCAATATATGGCGAATGAATGTAAGGTTGACTTCCAAGGAATACGGCGCTCCAGCGCCTTCAAGCAGGGCTTCCAGTGTCCCAATCCAAGCAGTGGACTAACCGCTTTACTCGATTGAGCCGGTCAGCGCTGATCTTCGCGGCTTTTTGGTTGGCGCACTGGTCCCGGGAGATCGGAATACGGACAGCGTCGAAACCGCTATCCTTACCAACTCTCTCAAGCCGCTGGAGAGAATGGCGTCGTTCCAGGCCGTCTCCCCGCCTGGGGTGATCTGGCTGGCGGTCTGCACGGCTGTGTTCTGCATCCCCGAGGCATCCCCGAGCTGTCTGGCTCGAGCGGGCTGGTGTTGTAGTTGGGATGAGGGGGGAGCGCTGTGCCGGAGGATCTGGATGAACGTGAGCCAATTCCAGTGGAGGAGTCGTCGCCTGCACCACCGCAGCCGCTCACCAGGAGTAGAAGGTCGAAATGGGCCAAGGTGCCGGTTCTGCTCATGATCGCTCTCTGAAAGGCTTATTATTTTGCTGAATATGGACCTGTAATACCCCAGATGGGGCAGGGCCACTGCCAGTGATAAATCTATTGAAAACAGAGAGTTACGGGTAATGCTATTCTAAGAAAGCTTATCAAAATGCAGAAAGTTGCAGTTTTTCTTGTATAAGTTGAAGTTTGCCGCAGGCGTTCGTGGGCGATACTGCCGCCGCCAGGCGGGCAGTCGTTGTGAAGTGCTGACCATGCGGTCATATAAGGCCCTATCGCGTTTTGTGACTACTGAACATTAAGTGGTCAGAATGAGGGCCACAGAACCGCGCAGGCGAAGATGGTATCTGTTTAAGGGAATCCGCCTGCCGGGCGCTCGACAACCAGTGACCGGAACCGGCGCAAGTCCCGCCCGTTCACAGTTCTCTCACCCAGATATTGCGGAAACTCACATAGTCGTTGTGGTCCTGCAGTGCGATGGGCGCGCAGCCGTGAGCTTCATATTCCGGTTCGCCTATCCACTCGGTCTTGCCGAGTATTTCCACATGGTTCTGTACCAGAACACCATTGTGCAGAACCGTGACAATCGCCGGCTCGGTGAGCTCCCCTCCCTCAAACCGGGGCGCCTTGAAAATGATATCGTAAGTCTGCCATTCGCCCGGCGGGCGCATGGCATTCACCAGGGGAATATGCTGCTTGTAAACAGAGGCGGCCTGACCGTTGACATAAGTCGGATTCTCATAGGAGTCCAGGATCTGGACCTCATAGCGCTCCTGCAGGAAGACGCCACTGTTATTGCGCCGCTGGCCTTTGAGATCGCCAAATTCGGTGGGTGTGCGCCATTCGAGGTGCAGTTGCACATCACAGAATGTGCGTTTGGTCCGTATATTGCCCTTCCCCGGTGCTACCGTGAGAACTCCTCCCTCGAGGGTCCACTCCGCCCCGCCGCCGCCGGCGGACTCCCACTGCGACAGATCCTTGCCGTCGAACAATACCCGTGCATCCGAGGGTGGGGCGTCCGGTGGTGCTTTGACGATAGCCGGCAGCGGCTCCCACACTTCGGACTTCTGCGCCAGTTGCCAGGGCTCCAGCGCCTCGTCCGCTGAATCGGCACGGCAGCCCGACACTGTGACAATCAGGGAGGCGGCCAGGAATGTTGCCATTGAACTGAAGAAGCGGGCGGAATGATTTCTCATGGACATTTGTCGGTTATCTTTGGTTGTTATTTCAGTCAGGTGGCCCAGGCTCGATCACCCTCGGCGTAGGGTATGCAGCGGTCATAGTGGCCCGGTATCGCCGAGTAACTGAGCACCTGGGTGGCGCCGGCCTGAGAGGTGAAGAAGCCGAACAAGGTGAGGTTGGCGGTGCGGCCCATGATCAGGAGTCAACCCCCATGCGCTTGAGCACCGGCCAATCCTTCGGTCCCACGAGATCAATGGCGGCGAAGCCCAGGTGCTTGACCACCGCACACAGATTCTCGATCGAAAGGTCGCCGAAGGTCCAGCGGGAGACGGAGTGGTTGATATTGCCTTTCAGCTTCACCGGCTGCGGGCTGTTTGCGCTGGCCAGCGCTTTCAGGCTTAAAGTGCCTGCGGCGCCTGCTTCCAGTGTGCCCGCAGCAATGTTGCGCAGCAGGGTGCGCCTGTCTGGATTGAAGGACATTTGATCAGTTGCCTCCTAAAGAGCTGCGCAACTAGAGAATCTGCCGATGATTCCGCTTCCTCCGAGGCCTTTTCGCTCGTGAACGTAAAGGTGAATATTGCAAAGATGGCCCAAATCCCGTGCAGGGCGATGCGGCGCGAGGCCGTTGTGAACCGGCTTCCAGGAAATCAGTCCGTCCTGGCCCCTGGTGATACGGGGGTCTGGTCATAGAGGCTTTTGAAGTTCTTGGGGGTGCAGCCGTATTCTTCCTTGAACAGCTTGTTGAAGTAGGAGACGTTCTTGTAGCCCACCGAGTAGGCGATCTCGGCAATGCTCGCCTTCTCCTTTTCCGCGAGCAGGCGTGCGGCTTCGGTCAGGCGCAGCTTGTTCAGGTAGCCGGTAAAAGTAAAACCCAGCTCTGTCTTCAGTATGTCGTTGATCTTGGTTCGGTTCACGCCAATAGCTGCAACCATGCTATCCAGGTTAAGCTCGGCGTTGGCATACTCTGTGCCCATAAAACGCAGGATTTCCGCTCTCTCCCTGTCCCGCTGGGGTTCCACCGAGAGCTGCTGGTAGGCCACCAGGGGCCGATCCTTCTGGATTTTGCTTCTCAGGTCGCGAATCAGGGCCTGTGTATGCTGGCGAAAAAACCAAACTCCATAGGCGCTCCAGGCCAGAAACAAAAAGGCCCCCAGGAAATACATATAACGCCAATCGCGTCCGTGTAGTTCCAGCTCGTGCAGCTGCACCCTGGATGCCGTCTCCATGGGGCTTTGATAACTGGAGCCGAACTGGATTTGGCGCACCTGGTCAAGCTTGTATTCCGTCTTCGACAGCTTGAGCTGGAACCTGTCGAGCCACCATTGGGGTGTTTCAAGGCGAGTCAGGTCCAGCTCCACTTGCTTCCAGTCCTCATCGCAGGAAAAATACGTCATAGGAGTGCGATAGCTCAGGAAATCATTGGGATTGGTGGTCTCCTCCTCCACCGTCGAAGCGATGAAGGCGAGCACATTGGCGGGTGAGCACTTGGCCGAAAAAGATAAGCTGGTAAATGCGGACAAATCCACAAGCCTCGGCTGTCCCTCCCGGTCCTTAAACAGTAATACCACCGACGCGAACGGATACTGTGCCTGTGGGGAAAGGTTTGATTCGAAATCCAGGCTGTAGCGCGCATCGTTTATTGTCACCGTGGAAATCCCGCCCTGATGAATATCCGTATGTGGCTGGGCAACCCAGGAAAGTTCACCTGCTTCCGCCGGCAAGAGCGGAACATGCAGGAAAGCGCGCTGCACACACAGGTAAGTCGCCAAGGCGCTGATCAGCAGTAAACCCAGGAGGCCCAAGGACGCTTTATTATAGAAATCCAGCATGTCGGGGGATCACGGGTCACTAAGAAAAGGGCGAGAAGCCAGCGACTCAGCGGGCGCATTAGGCAGCCGCTGCTGATAGCGGTCCCTTAACGCTTCCCGCTCCTGGCAGACAGGGTCGAGATCCAGGTGCTGCAGGCAGGCCTTTGCCGGATCATAGTCGTCGATCATCGTCATTAATATGAAGAGACGATTGCTGTATCCGGCATTCGTGGCCATCCTTAAGGCGCCGCCAAGGCCTTGATGACGCCACTGTTGGGTTGTGACCAAGTAGAAGGGGGAGTCGTCAACTGGGTGGCCGGGATGAGTAATCATTGGGACTGCGATGGCTGTACTTATCCATTCTCTTGTGTCGATTTAATGTTTATTAATGATATAAATATTTTCACATAAAATGCTATCGCATTTTGTGACTATTAGATGATGAATGGTCAAGGTGGGGGCTTGTTCTCTATATACGTTGCGGTGGTGAACTTCGGCGGTGGCCAAATATACTTGACCACTACAGTCGGCCTTTCCAGTGGGGGGGGGAGGCTGTGACCGGATCAGGGGTTGCAGTTGAGCCGGATTTTTCCGTGTGGGTACTGCACAGGGCGTTCATGTTTTTTCGGAAGGGAGGAATCCTCCTCCCCCGGGGCCGTATGAGGCATGGATGCCGATTGCGAACGTATAGGGTAGGAGCGCGCCCAGCCTATGTCCCGGGAGAGAATCTCCTTTGACTTCTTTACCAGTACACTTTATGCACACCGATACCCCCACACCGATACCCCGGCGCCGTCGCCGCCGGCGTGCACCACTGTATCGACACCACCGCCGGCCGGTTTAGCGACCCCAACCGGGCCCGCTTGGGGCGGGGCTGGAGGAGGTCAATGCGGCGAGCATCGAGGCCAGCAGCGGCCTTCCTGCGCGCCGATGCCGCCACCCACCGGCTGCTGGAGAAAACCGATCCGCAACTGGTGAACTTTGAGATGGGTCTCTTGGGTCTCTTCTGGGCCCGCAAGGCAAGCGCGATCCCTCGGAATATTTTAAAAAGCAGGGGGGGCCGATTTTCCGCTCTGGCACGTCAAAGATATGGACACATCCGGAAATATGGTGGATGTGGGCGCCGGGGTGATCGGTTTTGAGAGAATTCCCGCCAGTGCGGATGTGACTGGCTTCAGGTGCGGCTTCGTCGAGCACGACCAGCCGCGGGATCCGCTGCGAACCGTTACCGTGAGCCTGGACGCTTTCTCCCGCTCTGTGGTGGTGTCTGTTCCTGTAGTCAGTGCCGGGAAACAGGGCCTTAGCGAAAAGGCCTGGAAACACTTAGGGAGAGAGAAATGAGCACAATGAAGCCACTGGTGGTAGCCGTGGGTTTGATCAACGCTGGCGTTGGTTTCCCCGGTTGGGCACAGGAGAGCGGCGGCGCCCAGGATGCCCAGATGGAAGAGGTCGTGGTCACCGGCCTGCGCAGTTCGCTGCAGCGCTCCATCGATATTCGCCGCGACTCGGTGCAGTTCGTGGAGGCGGTCACCGCCGAGGACATCGGCAAGATGCCGGACCAGAATATCGCCGAAACCCTACAGCGGTTGCCCGGTGTGCAGATAGACCGCCGCGACGGCGAGGGCACCAAGGTGCGCATTCGCGGCCTGGACCAGAATATCACTTTGCTGAACGGCGAGCGTTTCACCTCCGGCATGGAATATTTCCAGCTGAACGAGTGGAAGCAGGAGTTCGACGGCTCTCTCGAGGGTGTGCCCGCGGAACTGCTCGGCGGTGTGGAGGTGTACAAGACACCCACCGCCTCCCTGGTGGAAGGGGGAATGGGCGGCGTGGTCAACCTGAAAACCCGCGATGCCTTCTCGTTGGACGCGCCGCTGGTGGCCGCCAATCTCAAGGGCGATTACGGTTCCGATTCCGCCGACGCCCAGCCGTCCGGTTTCCTGGTGCTGGGCAACAACTGGGGCGACAGGTTTGCCGCCATCGTCACCCTGAGCACCACCAACAAGACCCAGCACACGGACTTCATCCAGAACTTCTCGCGGGAAAATACCGGCATTCTCACCACCAACACAGCCGATGTGCAGGCGGCCTTCGCGGATATGGCGGACACGCAGGGCGTCAGCGTGGACCAGCTGGGCGCCTCCATGACCTTCGACGAGTTTTTACAGACGGTGCGCGACGCCGGGGGTGCGCCCTACGTGGCGCCCGGCATGTTCTATGTGATGGACGCGGAACAGGAGCGCGAGCGCATCGGCGGCTCCGTCACCCTGCAGTGGCGGCCCACGGATTCCACCGAACTCAGCTTTGACTGGTTCCGCAACGAGCTGGAAATGGTCAACGAGCAGTATGTGGTCAAGCACCCCATGGCCACCGACGGCTTCGCCGGCTTCGACGAGAGCCAGCCCTACAGCCTGGATACCAACGGCAAGGTCGGCGTGATCGAATCCGCCACCTATAGCGCGGGCGGCGCCGGCATGGAGACCAGCACCGCCGGCGAGGTGAGCGAGTCGGTTGCCGACAACTTCAGCCTGCGCGCCAGCTTCGACAACGGCGGGGCCTTCCGGGCCAGCGGCGGTGTCAACTTCACCCAGGCGGACCAGAAGCAGCGCGCCGGTTATATGGATTCGCGCTTCACCCCCTATAACGTGACCGGCTATGTGGGCACGGATGAAAGCCCCAGCGGCTGGCTCGGCGTACCCAACAACGACGCCGGTGCCGGCGGTTTCGGCTACAGCTACAGCGCCGGTGACCGGCCGAACCTGGTCATGCACAATGCGGACTGGCTGCAGAACCCGGCGCTGCGCAACTACAAGTCCGCCTGGGCGCTGGGCTCCGAAGTGGAGTCGGAGACCTGGTCCGCGCGCGCGGACTTCGAATACGACATCGCCTTCGGCGACCTGCGCACGCTGAAGTTCGGCCTGCGCGCCGCCGGGGAGGACGTGCGCTTTATCGAGCAGCGCTTCCTGAGCGATTTCTCGCAGACCGGGGGCGCCGCCAGCCCGGCGCAATTCGACGAGGACGGCAATTTGATTGCCGAAAGCACTTTCGATCCCGAAGCCGATCCCGGCGCCGGCAATCCCGGTATCCGGGAAGCGGTCTATTACGACCTGTGCGGCAATGGCGGTATCCCCGCGGGCAACAGCTGCGACATCGACGGCGACGGCCTGGACGACAACCAGCCCTTTGGCCCCTTCGGTTATTTCCACGACGCCGCCATCGGTTCCAAGGCCGGCGAACTCACCACCTCCAATGGCACTCCCATGTCGCTCGCCCTCTACGGCGTGGAATTCGGCCGCTGGCCCGGTGCCGCCTCCGGCTCCCCGGGTGTGATTCCGTGGCAGAACTTCAGCATGAACCCCGGCGCCTATCGAAGCATCAACGACTTCTTTCCCTCCGGCGGCTACCTGGGCAGTGTGATCATGCCGGATGCCGGCGTCATCACCCGCGACGTGGCCGCCTGGCACGACAGCCTGGCCCCCAATACCCCCTCGGTGCTGATGGAAGTGCCGCTGGAGTCCTGGGCCGTGGAACAGGAGACTACCGCCTTTTACACCGAGGCGGACTTCGCCGGCGAGACGGTGCCCTACAGTCTCAACCTGGGGCTGCGCGTGGTAAACACCAAAGTGGAGACCACGGCCGTGGTCACCAGTCCCGAGGCCAACCTCTATTCGCTGGCCACCGACGGCTGGAACGGTCAGGGCGCATTGCTGGACGGCACCTACACCCGCGAGAAAATCAAGCAGGACTATTGGGACTTCCTGCCCAGCGTCAACTTCGCGCTGGATACCAGTGAGGGCACCAAGCTGCGCTTCTCCGCGGCGCGGGTGATAGCGCGTCCCAACCTCCAGGACCTGGGCCACGGCTTCTCCAAGAACTACACCCGCACCGACACCGGTGGTAACGACTTCTTCGCCTTCACCGGCGGCAGCTCCGGCAACCCGGAACTGAAGCCCTTCCGCGCAACCCAGGCGGACATCGCCCACGACTGGTATTTCGGCGATCTGGGCTTCGTCTCCGTGGGCGCCTTCGTCAAGGCGGTGGACTCCTTCATCATTGTCGAGACGCTCACCGAAACCCATCCGGACTTCAGCCCGGACGGTTCCGGCACCGGCGGCGTAACCCGCCCGATCAACGGCGACGGCGGCAGCGTCAAGGGCCTGGAGTTCGCATTGCAGCAGGCTTTCGACAATGGCCTCGGCTACGTCTTCAATTACACCTACTCCGACAGCAAGACCTCGCTCACTTCCATGACCCACGACGAGTTGGGCCTGCCGGGCGTCTCGGAAAACGCCTTCAACCTGATGGGCTTTTTTGAGAACGATCTCTTCAGTGCGCGCCTGGCCTATACCTGGCGGGACGAATACCTGTCCCCCTATCGCGCCAGCTTCGGCCTGGTAAATCATGTAGTGGGTACGGTGGAGACTCCGGCGATGTCGGAATTCTTCGACGCCTATGGCCAGTGGGACGCCAATCTCACTTGGCAGGCACTGGATAATCTGTCTTTCACCGCCGAGGCCATCAATATCACGGGTGAGGAACAGACCAGCTATCTGGAGTTCGAGAACAATCCGTTGACCTACAGTCTCTCGGAACCGAGATTGGTGTTGGGTGTGCTCTATAGAATGTAAATCCAGAATGTGGTGCGAGCTTGGGTGGGAGCAGTGTTCCTGCCAGTTTTTTTTGCACGGAACCTGTAAGAGCCTGTTTAGAGTCTTGCTCTAAGCCTGCCGGGCCGGGTCCCAATTGTCGAGGACTTTAAACAGGATCTAAGGATTTTAAAGAAGTATTTCGGCGCGCATTTCGGGGTGCCGCGTTCATTGGATGAAGTTTTGCGGTAGAAAAATAACGCTCACGATGATGGGGAAAAGAATGTTTCGATCGATCACTAAGTACCTGCTGATGTGGTTTCTATGGTTGCTCGTGCCCAACGCCTTTGCGGCACAGGCCACGATGAGCATAGTCAACGACTGGGGCCAGGGGTTCCAGGCCGAGATAGTGCTTGTCAATGACGGGAGCACCGCGATCTCCGGCTGGTCCGTCGAATTCGATATGACGATGGAAGTCAACAACCTGTGGAACGGCGTTATCTTATCCCATGCAGGGGACCACTACGTCGTCGGGGATGCCGGCTACAACGCCGATATCCAGCCTGGCGGGCAAGTGAGCTTCGGCTTTACCGCAACGCCGGGCAATGTGTCGGCGGTACCGGTGGCTGTCGCAGGAGGCGGGGCCTCATCCAGCTCGTCTTCGAGTTCATCTTCGAGTAGCTCGTCCAGTTCGTCTTCGAGCTCATCCAGTTCCTCCAGTTCATCCAGCTCATCCAGCTCATCCGGCGGAGCGGGCATGTACAAAGGGGTTAGTTTGGCCGGTGCTGACTTTGGCGAAAGCAACTTGCCCGGTGTGTTTGGAACGGACTACATCTATCCAAATCAGGATGAGGTGGATTACTACCAGTCCAAAAACATGAATATCATACGGTTGCCCTTCCGCTGGGAGCGTTTACAGCCCACGATGAATCAGGACTTTGATAGTGATGAATTTAGCCGCCTTGACGAGTTTGTCACCCAAACCACTGCAAAAAATATGTACGTATTGCTCGACCCGCACAACTATGCGCGGTACTACGGTGATTTGGTGGGGAGTTCCCAAGTGCCTAACAGTGCCTTCACGGATTTTTGGAGTCGCCTGGCGAACGAGTATAAAGATAACCCTTACGTGATTTTCGGCCTGATGAACGAGCCGCACACCATGCCCACCGAGCAATGGATTAGTGCCGCCAATGCCGCCGCCGCCGCCATTCGCGACGCTGGCGCCACCAATTTGATTACGGTGCCGGGTAATGCGTGGACTGGAGCACATTCGTGGAGTCAAACCTGGTACGGCACCGCTAACGCTACCGCCTTATTGGATTTTGTGGATCCGGGCAACAACTTCGTGGTGGAAGTTCACCAGTATTTTGACAGTGACCACTCCGGCACTTCGGCGCAATGCGTTGTGGGGGATGCCGCTGAAGTATTGTCTGACTTCACTTCCTGGCTCGCCGACAACAACTTGCGTGGCTTCCTCGGTGAGTTTAGCGGTGCCTCCAACGATGACTGTAGGGTGTCTGTCGAAAGCGCACTTCAGTACATTGAAAACAACAGCGAGTACTGGATGGGTTGGACCTGGTGGGCAGGTGGCCCCTGGTGGACATGGGAATCCAATATCCTGGTTATAGAGCCCACCGCTGACGGCAGAGAAGCACCGCAGATGTCCTGGTTGGAACCCTATTTACCATAGGCGTTCGTCAGCAGGTCCGCAACAGGGTCTTTTCCTGGCCTTGTTGCGGGCTTGGGCAGCGGCGGAACCGGGAACTGTGTCTTTGGAATCTTCGACAGAAACATGAATATGGTTTCTGGCCAGCGGAATCTGGATGCCCTGATACGAGGGGCGTCCAATTAAAAAGTCGCTGTATGTCGTTTTTGAGAGCCAAGTATTAATTTCCAACTTAACTGACGCTTTATTTCCCGTCAGGATTGTAAACGTTTACATCAAATAGTAGCGTTAGCGTGCGTTCTCTCTCTTCCGGCGTCCGGGTTTGTTGCCCGAGCGCCGGTTTGTTCCCCAAGTTGGAGGCGGGCCGGGAGTGAATGCAGCAATGAGCGCAGGGAACCTGATTCGGTGTGCAGGCAATGCAAAAGTTGGGTGTGAGTTCGTTTTTGCGTGCAGCCTCGGCAGTGTGTTGATAAAGCCGAACATGGAATTTTTTTGAATTACTTTGAGAAGCTCTTCCGCCGTGGACTGCTTCTGGCGCGTATAATTGATTTCTGTTTTCGTGTTTACTATTTGAATTGTGAAATATGCATTTGTCGAGATGGATGGTGGAAAAATTAACATAGCATAAATGGCCGCACGTACATGCGGTCTTACCCTGGCGAACGGTGGTCGTAATTATGATGATCTTCTTCATGGTTTTGCGGCTGGAAAGAGAATGGGCTTCCGCTAAGGGTCTGTCGAGTGCGGCAATTTGTGGGTTTCGGGAGAAAGTGAGGGCGCTGGTGATGGCGCCGCGCTTTCCCGGCGGGCAATTGGGAGTTTGGCTGACGCTGGCAATCGAAAGAGAGAATGCCGGCCGGCCGAGGATTGTGGTGCGAGCTGGGGCGGGCGGAATAATTTTCCCCGCCCTTTTTTTTGTGCCAAGTCGGGCAGGCACCATTTGTTTTTGAGACCCAGGTTCTAATTTTTAATTGTGATCACAACTTATTTTTGAATCGCGTTGTGAACGTTTACATCGAATGGTAGCGTTATTACACATTCTCTCCCGGCGCCTGTTTTTTTCGAGGCCGGTTTTGTCCCCACAAAAAATGGGGTGAGGTCGGCGAAAGGAATGCCGTGATGAGTGCGAGGCAGCTGTCCCGAAACGAATCAAAAAAAAAGGAGTGCGAGTTCTGGATTTTCGTTCGCGCCACACTGCGAAACATGGATAGTCTTTTTTGCACCACCATGACTAATCTATCCGCTGCGGCCTGTCGCCACGCAGCGGCGGTTATCTGTTGGTGTCTGCTGTGGAATAATCTTGAGGTGCGTGTGTCAAAAAAAATAGCCGGGAAAACTGCCGCAGCGGAAATAGTGGTCCGTCCATACCGTACTCCCATCTGTATTTGCGTGCTGGTATCCCTGCTTTGTGCCTTCCCCTCGGCGCACGGGCAGCTGCTGTTCAGCGCCAGGGTCGCCGGCCCCGTGGCCAATCTCTACTCGATCGATGCCGCTGGCGAGTTGCACAAGATTACCGACAATATTCGCTGGCGGGATATGGACGCGGATATTTCTCCCGATGGCCGCATTGTCTTCAGTTCCAACCGCGAGCCAAATCCGAAGATCGACCTGGAGCGGCGCGCGGAACATTTCCATGTTTATCTCACTGACAGCGACGGCGGGATAGTGCCGCTGACCTCCGGTGATGGGGATGAGCGGACGCCGCGCTTTGCTCCCGATGGCGAAACCATCGCCTTTGTCCGCCGCGTCGGTGGTAGTCAGCAGCTGGTGTTGGTCGGCCCGGACAGCGACGGGCGGATAATTTTTTCGGGAGAGGAAATTCTTGATTTTTCCTGGGCCCCGGGTGGCAAACGCCTGTGCCTGGCGGTGCGCAGTGGCGGCGAGCCGGCGCTGTGGCTGGTGAATACGGATGGCGGGGATGGGGTAGCGGTACCGATGCGCGGCAACGACTGGATTGCCGCCGCCCGCTGGTCTCCGAACGGCGGCCATATCGCCCTGGTCCGCCACCCGCAGCAAAGCGGCGATCGCCGCCTGACACTGCTGGAACTGGAAAGTGGGCGCGAACGGCAGCTGTCGCCGGCCGGCGCCCAGGTGCAGGGAACGCCGGAGTGGTCGCGGGACGGCGGGCGGCTGCTCTACGCGGCGCTGCTGGATTACGAATTTTCCTACGACGAGACGGCGCACAAGAAAGTCTACAAGGGCGCCATGCATATTTTCGAGTCGGATCTCGACGGCGGGACGCGGCAGCTGACTCGCGGCGACGGCCTGCACCGGGCGCCGGTCTACTCCCCGGACGGGAAAGCGATCGCCTATCTGTACGCCGGGCGCCTGGATGCGCGCCGCCTGGCCCTGCGCGTGGCGGATCGCAATGGCGGCGAGGCGCGGGAAGTGTACACGGCAGTGGCGCGGCTTTCGGGGCTGCGGTGGTTTTGAAGAAATGATGGCGGAGGCTCCGCCCAATCAATAATACGCCGGCATTTTCGATTGTCGGCCGCTCGAAAAATCGAGCAAATACCAGCGATGATGGAGAAAAAAAATGTTTTTATCGAGAGCGAAAACGCGCGGGCGTTGGCGCCGCGCCCTGGCGCTCGCCCTGGCGACGGGGGCGGCGTCTGCAAGCTGGGGTGAGGAGGGCAACCCGCGGGTCAACCAGATCGGCTATCTGCCGGGCGCGACCAAACTGGCCACCCTGGCCACCGGTTCCAGTTCCCCGCTCGCCTGGGAACTGCGCCAGGGGCAGACGGTGGTGGCCTCGGGCAACAGTGTGCCCCGGGGCATGGACGCGGCCAGCGGGGAGAATCTGCACCTGATCGATTTCTCCGCGGTCGCCCAGCCCGGCAGCGGCTACCGGTTGTACGCCGACGGCGATGAGAGCTATCCCTTCGCCATAGGCGCGGACCTGTTTCGCACAGCCAAATACGACGCGCTCAAGTATTTTTACCACAACCGTTCCGGCATTGAGATAGCATCGCAATTCACCGGCGGCGGCAATGGCAGCTACCCCACCGATGCCCAATTGGCGCGCCCGGCGGGCCATCTCAATGTAGCGCCGAACAAGGGCGACCTGCAGGTGCCCTGCTGGCCGGGAACCTGTAGCTATTCCCTCGATGTGCCCAAGGGCTGGTACGACGCCGGCGATCACGGCAAGTATGTGGTCAACGGCGGCATCTCGGTGTGGAAACTGTTGAATCTCTACGAGCGCCTCGAACACCTGAGCGATGGCGCCGGCGATTTTGGTGACGGCACCCTGAATATTCCCGAGAGCGGCAACGGCGTGGCGGATATTCTCGACGAGGTGCGCTGGGAGCTGGAATTCATCCTCGCCATGCAGGTGCCGGCGGGGCAGCCGCTGGCGGGCATGGTCCATCACAAGATGCACGACAACGGCTGGACCGGCCTGCCGCTGGCGCCGCACAGTGACGACCGCCAGCGCAACCTGGTGCCGCCCAGCGTCACCGCCACCCTCAACCTGGCGGCGGTGGGCGCCCAGTGCGCGCGCATCTGGGACAATATAGATGCGGCCTTCGCCAGTCAGTGCCTGGGCGCGGCGGAACGCGCCTGGGATGCGGCCGCCGCGAACCCCAACCGCCTCTACGACGGCTGCTGCGATAACGGCGGCGGTGGCTACGGCGACGACGAGCCCGCCGACGAGTTTTTCTGGGCCGCAGCGGAGCTGTATATCACCACCGGCGACGGCAAGTACCTGCCCACCCTGGACAACTACGCCATTGCGCGCACCGACTACGGCTGGCCGGACACGGAGCTGCCGGGCGTGATTTCCCTGGCCACGGTGCCCGCCGCGCACACCAGTTCGCGCCGTGCCGCCGCGCGGGCGCAGCTGGTGGAGATCGCCGATGGGCACGTGGCGGACATCGAGGCCAACGGCTACCGGGTGCCGATGGACAGCGAGGAGTATTTCTGGGGCTCCAACAACCAACTGCTGAACCAGTTGTCGATCGTTGGCCTGGCCTACGACTTCACCGGCGACGACGGCTATGCGCAGGCCTTCGGCCAGGCGCTGGACTATATCTTCGGGCGCAATGTGCTGTCGCTCTCCTACGTCACCGGCCACGGCAGTCACGCCATCGCGCAGCCACACCACCGCTTCTGGGCCGGTGTCCTGGACGGCAGCTTCCCCTGGGCGCCGCCGGGGGCCATGGCCGGCGGGCCCAACTCGTCGCTGCAGGACCCGATTGCGCAGCAGCAGTTGGGCGGCTGCGTGGACCGGCCGCAGAGCTGCTTTATCGACCATATCGACTCCTGGTCCACCAACGAGATCACCGTCAATTGGAACGGTATCCTCGCCTGGGCGCTGGCATTTTACGACGACTATGCACAGGCGGCCTCGGGTTCCTCCTCGAGCAGCGCCTCGTCATCCAGCAGCTCTTCCTCGAGTAGCACCTCGTCGTCGAGCAGTTCGTCCAACTCCTCCAGCAGTTCCTCCAGCAGCTCCTCCAGCAGCTCCTCCAGCAGTTCCTCCAGCAGTTCCTCCAGCAGTTCCTCCAGCAGCTCCTCGTCGGGTTCCGGCGGCGCCGGCGGGCTCAGCTGTGCGCCGGGGCCGGTGGACGACTGGGGAGGCGGTTTCGTGCTCAACAACTACACGGTGACCAACGAGGGCAGCCAGCCTGTGAGCGGCTGGACGGTGCAGCTGGACTTCCCCCACGGGGTCACCATCACCAACGCCTGGAATATCGCCCTGCAGGCCACGAGCGGCTCCGCGATCACCGGTGGCGATGTCGGCTACAACGGCAACCTGCAACCGGGGCAGAGCGCCAGCTTCGGCATGCAGGGCCAGCCGGGCGGTGTGGGCACGCCGGTGTGCACCGCACAGTAGTCAAAGCCCGCGCCTCTAGGACCGATTCAGGAGAAAACCCATGAAGCCAATAAAAACGATCGCAAAACCGATCGCCGCGGTGCTGTTGCTGGGACCGCTCTCCGCCGCCGCGCAACTGGCGGAGAACCACAACAAATTCCTCGGCAACCTATCGCAGAACAGCGTGCCGGGCAGTTTCGGCCGTTACTGGAACCAGGTCACAGCGGAAAACGCGGGTAAATGGGGATCCGTGGAAGGCAGTCGCGACAGCATGAACTGGAGCGGGCTGGACGCATCCTACAATTACGCGCTGGACAACGGCATCCCCTTCAAGCAGCACACCCTGGTGTGGGGCAACCAGGAACCGGGCTGGATCTCCGGCCTCGGCCAGCAGGAACAGCTGGAGGAAGTGACCGAGTGGATTGCGGAAGTGGGTGCCCGCTACCCGCAGACGGAACTGTGGGACGTGGTCAACGAACCGCTGCACGCCCCGCCCTCCTACGCCGCGGCCCTGGGTGGCGCCGGCAGCACCGGCTGGGATTGGGTGATCCGGTCCTTCGAGCTGGCGCGCCAGCATGTGAGCGGCAAGCTGTTGATCAACGAATACGGCATCGTCAACGACGGCAACGCCACCGCCCGGTACCTGGAGATCATCGAACTGCTACAGGCCCGCGGCCTGATCGACGGCATCGGTGTGCAGGCGCACTCCTTCAACGTGGTGCCGGCCTCGCCGCAGACCATCCAGCAGAACCTGGACCGCCTCGCCGCCACCGGCCTGCCGATCTACGTCTCCGAGCTGGACATCAACGATGCCGACGACCAGGCGCAGCTGGCGCAGTACCAGCAGAAATTCCCGGTGTTGTGGGAGCACCCGGCGGTGGCGGGCGTGACTCTCTGGGGTTACCTGCGCGGCATTATGTGGCAGGAGGATGCCTGGCTGCTGGACGGCGCCAATGAGCGGGCGGCGCTGGTGTGGCTGCGCGACTATCTGGGTGCCGGCTCCTCTTCCAGCAGCGCCTCCAGCAGCTCTTCCAGTTCATCCAGTTCGTCTTCCAGCAGCAGCTCCTCCAGCAGCAGCGCTTCCAGTTCCGGTGGCGGCGGCGAACTCACCTGCGCGCTGGACAGCGTGAACGACTGGGGTTCCGGTTTCGTCGCGAACTACCGCGTGGTCAACGACGGCACCCAGGCGGTACAGGGCTGGGCGGTGCAACTGGATTTCCCGCATTCGGTGGATATCAGCAACGCCTGGAGTATCGACCTGCAGGGCAGCAGCGGCAGCGCGATAACGGGTATCAACGTGGACTACAACAGCGACATTGCGCCGGGGCAGAGCGCCACTTTCGGCGTACAGGGCTCGCCCGGAAATGTGGGCATGCCAGCCTGCACTGCGGCGCCGTAAATTGAATAACCACAAAGGATCAGATGTACCGGGTGGGGGCCTGCCCGGCAGGCGAATATCGAGGACATCGAAGATGTCCCGACCCTTCGCCTGCAGGGCGGGCTGCCACCGGGAGATCCAATAAGTAACGCACCGACAGACAGGAGTATTCCGGTATCACAGCAGTTGCCGGGGCCATGGGACGGCTCATTCAAACTAAATATCCTGCGATAAGGGAGAAAAACAATGTATCGATTGTTTAAATCGAGTGCCGTGTTGTGGTTGCTTTGCCTGGGTGTCCCAGGCGCCTATGCCGCACAGGCCAACATGAACGTCGTCAACGATTGGGGGTCCGGTTTCCAAGCGGAAATTATCGTCGTCAACGACGATGCCACCACACTGTCCAACTGGACGGTGGAGTTCGACATGGCGGTGGATATCAACAACCTGTGGAACGGCGTCATCCTGTCCCATGTGGGCGACCACTATGTGGTGGGGGCGGCTTCCTACAATTCGGAAATTGCTTCCAATGGTCAGGTGAGTATCGGCTTTACCGCCGCGCCGGGCAATGTCTCGCCAGTGCCGGTGACCGTCGGCGGCGATGGCGGTAGCTCTTCAAGCTCCAGTTCAAGCAGCAGCTCGAGCAGTTCCAGCTCCAGCAGTTCCTCGAGCTCCTCCTCCAGTTCGAGTTCGTCGAGTTCCTCGAGCAGCAGCTCCGGCGGAACCGTATTCCGCGTCGACGATAGCGGCAATATCACCAGGAACGGCGAGATATTCCCGCTGCGCTGCGGCTCCTGGTTCGGGCTCGAGGGGCGGCACGAGCCTTCGGACGATCCCACCAACCCGAGCGGTGCGCCCATGGAACTCTATATGGGCAACACCTTCTGGGCAAACAACAACCAGGGCACCGGCCGAACCATCCAGCAGACCATGAGCGAGATCACCGCCATGGGTATCAACGTGGTGCGCTTCCCGGTGGTGCCGCAGACGCTGGATGCCGACGATCCCCAGGGCCAGGCGCCCTACCTCAAAAACCACGAGTCGGTGCGGGTGCCCACCGCGCGCCAGGCGCTGGAGGAGTTTATCGTCGCCGCGGACGCGAACAACATCGAGGTGATGCTCGACGTTCATTCCTGCTCCAACTATGTGGGCTGGCGCTCCGGCCGTTTCGACGCGCGCCCGCCCTATGTGGATGCGGACCGCGAAAACTACGACTTCACCCGCGAGGAGAGTTCCTGCGCGGCCAGCAATAACCCGGATGGTGTGACCCGCGTGCAGGCCTACGACAAGGCTGCCTGGCTAAACACATTGCGGGAACTGGCCGGCCTCGACCAGGCACTGGGCGTGGACAACATCATCGGCATCGACATTTTCAACGAGCCCTGGGATTACACCTGGGACGAATGGAAAACCCATGTCGAGGATGCCTATGCGGCCATCGATGAAGTGAATCCCAACGTTCTGCTGTTCGTACAGGGCATTTCCGCCAGCGCGGACAACCAGGACGGCACGCCGGAGACGGTGACCCAGGTGCCCCACGGCGAAGAGTTCACCAATCCCAACTGGGGCGAAAACCTCTACGAGGCCGGCGACAACCCGCCGAATATTCCCAGGGAACGGCTGGTGTATTCGCCCCATACCTATGGCCCCTCGGTGTTCGTGCAGAAGATGTTCATGGACCCGGCGCAGCCCGAGTGCGAGGGACTGGAGGGCGATGCCGCCGGTGACGCCGACTGCAATATCGTGATCGATGCGGACCTGCTGCGCCCGGGCTGGGAGGAGCATTTCGGCTACCTGCGCGACCAGGGTTACGCGGTGGTGGTCGGTGAGTTCGGCGGCAACCTGGACTGGCCGGACAAGGGTGCGATTCGCGACCAGAACCGCTGGGATCACATCCAGCCGGGTGTCGTCGACGGCCAGTGGCAGGATGCTTTCGTCGACTACATGGCGGAGAAAAACATCCAGGCCTGCTACTGGTCGATCAACCCCGAATCCGGTGATACCGGCGGCTGGTACGGCCACGCCTACGATCCGATCAGCAACACCACGGGCTGGGGCGAGTGGCTGGAGATGGACCAGCGCAAGACCAACCTGTTGAACAGGCTCTGGGAAAACCAATAGCAAAGTAAACAGGCAGTCGCAGGAGCGGCCCCCTGGGAACGCCGAGCTCCAGCTCGGCCAGCGGGCCGCAGGCCCGCCCGCTCCTGCAGCGCATTTTTTCCCCTGTGTTCAGAGAAATCGTTTTCAAATTGCGATAAGGGTAAAGACATGTACCAGCTATTCAAACGAAGCATCCCGCTTCTATTTCTGTGCCTGGCGGCACCCGGTGCCTTCGCCGCCCAGGCGACGATGAATGTCGTCAACGACTGGGGCGGCGGCTTCCAGGCGGAAGTCCTGGTGGTCAACGACGAAACCAGCGCGACCACCAGTTGGACCGTCGAATTCGATATGGCGGTGGATATCAACAACCTGTGGAACGGCGTCATCGTGTCCCACGTGGGGGATCACTATATCGTCGAGGCCGCACCCTACAATGGCGCCATCGCGCCCGGCGGCCAGGTGAGTTTCGGTTTTACCGCCACGCCGGGCAACGTATCGCCGGTGCCGGTTGTGCCGGTGTTTGAATACGGCGACGACGGCAGCTCCTCGAGTTCCAGCTCTTCCAGCAGCTCCAGTTCGAGTTCCAGTTCGTCCAGCTCGAGTTCCAGTTCGTCGAGTTCCTCGAGTTCCTCGAGCAGCTCGTCCAGTTCATCCAGCAGTTCCAGCTCTTCCAGCTCCTCGAGCAGCAGCTCCAGTTCCTCCTCGGGATCTTCCAGTGGTGGCCCGCTGGACAACCCCTTCGCCGCCTCCAGCAACTGGTATGTGAACCCGGAGTGGTCGGCAAGGGCGGCGGCGGAGCCGGGCGGCAGCGCCATCGCCAACTTCAGCTCCGCGGTGTGGATGGACCGCATTGGCGCCATCACCGAGGGCATGGGCCTGCGCGGCCACCTGGACGAGGCGCTGGCCAACGGTGACGACCTGTTTATGTTCGTGGTCTACGACCTGCCCAACCGCGACTGCGCGGCGCTGGCCTCCAACGGCGAATTGTTGATCTCCGAGAACGGCTTCGAGCGCTACCAGCTCGAGTACATCAACCCGATCATGGACATCCTCGCCGATCCCGCCTACGCGGACATCAATATCGTCGCCATCGTCGAGGTGGATTCACTGCCGAATCTGGTGACCAACCTGGATCTTCCCGAGTGCCAGGAGGCCAACGGCCCCGGCGGCTACCGCGACGGTATCCGCTACGCCCTGAACCAGCTTTCCAGCCTGCCCAATGTCTACTCCTACCTGGACATCGCGCATTCCGGCTGGCTCGGCTGGAGCAGCAATTTCGGCCCGGCAGTGGCGCTGATCGGCGACCTGATCGAAACCACCGACAAGGGCTGGGGCAGTATCGCCGGCTTCGTCAGCAACTCCGCCAACTACACCCCGGTGCAGGAACCCTTCCTGCCAGACCCGACGCTCACCGTCGGCGGCCAGCCGATTCGCTCGGCGAATTTCTACGAGTGGAACGACTACCTGGAGGAGCTGGATTTCGTGCAGGACTGGCGTCAGGCGATGATCGATCGCGGCGCGCCGGAGAGCATCGGCATGCTGATCGATACCGGCCGCAACGGCTGGGGCGGGGCGGACAGGCCCAGCGCCACCTCCACCAGCCTGGACGTGAACACCTACGTGAATGAATCGCGCATCGACCGGCGCCAGCACCGCGGCAACTGGTGCAACCAGCCCGGCGGCGTGGGCTTCCGGCCCCAGGCCAATCCGCACCCGGGCGTGGACGCCTATGTGTGGGTCAAGCCCCAGGGCGAGTCCGACGGCGTCTCGGATCCGGACTTCGAACAGGATCCCAACGATCCCAACAAGCAGCACGATCCCATGTGCGATCCCAATGCGCGGAACCGCTACGACAACACCGTCGGCACCGGCGCAATGCCCAATGCACCCCACGCGGGCCGCTGGTTCCCGGAGGCCTTCCAGATACTGGTGGAGAACGCCTACCCGCCGCTGAACTGATCGCCGGGAAAGCCGAGCCTCCCGGGACCGCCGAGCTCCAGCTCCGCTTGCGGGCCGCAGGCCCGCTTTGCCGAGCTGGAGCTCGGCGTTCCCGGGGGCTGCTCCCACAGGAATTAGGGAAGGACAGAGAAATGAAAAAATTATTGAGAGGATTATCGACCGCGGGTCTACTGCTCGTCGCGGCCAACAGTTGGGCCGGCTTTTCCATCGACAACGGCCAACTGCTCGACGCCAACGGCAACCCCTTCGTGATGCGCGGCGTCAACCATGCGCACACCTGGTACAACAGCCGCACGCCCCAGGCACTCGCCGATATCGCCGCCACCGGCGCCAACACGGTGCGCATAGTGCTGGCCAACGGCGGTCGCTGGGCGCGCAACGACGGCGCGGACGTGGCGAACGTGATCCAGCAGTGCAAGGCCAATGCACTGGTCTGCATGCTGGAGGTACACGATGCCACTGGCTGGGGCGAGGACAGCGCCGCGGTGCACATCTCCTCCGCCGCGGAGTATTGGACCAGCCCGGACATCCTCGACGCCATCACCGGCGAAGAGGACTATGTGCTGATCAATATCGCCAACGAACCCTTTGGCAACAACGTGGGCGAGAGCAACTACGTGGACGGCACCACCGCCGCCATCCAGACCCTGCGCGACGCCGGCCTCACCCACACCATCGTGGTGGATGCGAGCAGTTGGGGGCAGGACTGGGAGGGCTACATGCGCGACAACGCCCCGCAGATCGCCGCCGCCGACGCCCTGGGCAACCTGCTGTTCTCGGTGCACATGTACCAGGTCTACCCGGATGTCGCCAGCGTGGCCAACTACATGCAGGCCTTCCAGGATATGAACCTGCCGCTGATCGTCGGCGAGTTCGGCCACGAGCACCAGGGCCAGCCGGTGGACGAAGACGCGATCATGGCCCAGGCGCAAGCGCGGGGCATCGGCTACTTGGGTTGGTCCTGGTCCGGCAACACAGAACCCTACCTGGACATGGCCCTGAACTGGGATCCGAACAACCTGTCGGACTGGGGCGAGAGAATGGTCAACGGCGAAAACGGCATCGCCCAGACATCCCAGTGCGCCACCGTTTTCCCCGGCTGTACGGGCACTGGATCCTCGTCCAGCAGCAGTTCGTCCAGCTCCAGTTCCTCTTCCTCTTCCTCTTCCTCCAGCTCCGGCAGTTCGTCCTCTTCCAGTTCCTCCTCATCCGGTGGTGGCGGCGGTCTGACCTGCACCGCGGGTGGCGTGGACGACTGGGGCGCGGGCTTTGTGCTCAACAGCTTCACCGTCACCAACAACGGCGGCGAGACGGTAAACGGCTGGACGGTACAGCTGGATTTCGGCCAGGAGATCGCCGTGACCAACGCCTGGAATGTCAACCTGTCGTCCACCAGCGGCAGCCTGCTGACCGGCACCGACGTCGGCTACAACGGCCAGCTGCAGCCGGGGCAGAGCGCCAGCTTCGGTATGCAGGGGGAGCCGGGCAATCTGCCGGGGGTCACCTGCACTGTTGAATAGTCGGCGTATGGCGTGCCGGCACGAAGTTAAGGAGCCTCTGCACTTCGTCATTCCGGCGAAGGCCGGAATCCAGAAGCCCTTGATTTCTCTGGACCCCGGCCTACGCCGGGGTGACGAAATGGACTTATTCAGAGGTTCTTAAAAACTAAAACCGGGCGATGAATTGCAACCGCAATTCAGCGGGATGCCCCAGAAAGAGGGAAACGGAAATGCATAAAAACAACGCATTCACCCGCGCCTGGACCCTGCCGCTGGCCTGCGGCTGGGCCCTGTCGGCGCAGGCGCAGATATCCTGCGAAGTGGACTATCCCGTCAACGACTGGAACGGCGCCTACCAGGCGGACGTGGGGATTACCAACAGCGGCAGTGAAGCCATCGCCGGCTGGTCCCTGGAGTGGGACGTCGGCGCCGGGGAAACCCACAGCGGCGGCTGGAACGCCGATATCAGCCAGAGCGGCACGCGCATCACCGCGTCCAACCCGGCCGGCCACTGGAATGGCACCATCGCCCCCGGCGCCACCAACCGTTTCGGCATCCAGCTCAGCGACACCGAGCCGCCCGCCTTCCAGCCGGCGGGCTTTACCCTGAATGGCGTCGCCTGCAATGGCGGCGGCTCGTCGAGTGGCAGTAGTGCGTCGAGCAGCAGCTCGTCCAGCAGCAGCTCGTCCAGCAGCAGTTCATCCAGCAGCAGTAGTTCGAGTTCCTCCGGCGGCAGCGCTGTCACCCTGCAGGAAAACGCCACGGGCTTCTGCGGCGTCGACGGCACCATCGACAGCAACCACCCCGGCTACACCGGCAGCGGTTTCGCCAATACCGAAAACGCCAGCGGCAGTGGCATCCGTTGGAACCTCGATATGGTCGGCGGCGAGTACCTGCTGGAATGGCGCTATGCCAACGGCGCGGACAGCCGGCCGGGAGACCTGCTGGTCAATGGCTCCACCGCCGCCGCGGTGGATTTTCCCTCCAGCGGGGCCTGGGACAGCTGGGCTACCGCGAGTGCCAGCATTTTCCTGGACGGGGGCGCGAACCGCTTAGAACTGCTGGCCACCGGCGGCGACGGCCTGGCGAATGTCGATTCCCTGACGGTGACGGGCAATGCTCCCCAAGCCGCCGCCTGCGGCGGTGACGGTACCTATCGCATGGAGGCCCTCGGCCGCGGCGTCACCGTGGTGCCCAGCGGCGGCGGCAACCTGGTGAGTTGGCGCTTACTGGGTACGGACGATCCGGCGGTGGCCTTCAACGTCTACCGCGACGGCCAGAAACTCAACGCCTCGCCGCTCACCGGCGCCACTAACTACCGGGACGGCGGCGGCTCGGCGAACGCGCAGTACACGGTGCGCCCGGTCACCGGTGGCAACGAGGGCGCGGCGGCTTCCGCGGAGGTGGTGTTCAACGGCAGCGGCTATTTCGATATCCCGCTGCAGCGCCCCGCCGGTGGCACCACGCCGGATGGCGAGGCCTACAGCTATTCCGCCAACGACACCAGCGTGGCCGACCTCACCGGCGACGGCCGCTACGAGTTCATCGTCAAGTGGGACCCCAGCAACGCCCACGACAACGCCCACGAGGGCTATACCGGCCACGTCTACCTGGACGCCTACCGGCTGGACGGCCAGCGCCTGTGGCGCATCGACCTGGGACGCAATATCCGCGCCGGCGCCCACTACACCCAGTTCCAGGCCTATGACTACAACGGCGACGGCAGGGCGGAAGTGGCGGTGAAAACCGCCGACGGCACCGTCGACGGTGCCGGCACCGTGATCGGCAACGCCGGCGCGGACCACCGCAATTCCGCCGGCAGGATTCTCTCCGGCCCGGAATTCCTCACCGTCTTCGACGGCCGCACCGGCACCGCCATCGACACCGTCGACTACCAGCCGCCGCGGGGCAACGTGAGCAGCTGGGGCGACAACTACGGCAACCGGGTGGACCGCTTCCTGGCCGGCACCGCCTATCTCGACGGCCGCACCCCGAGCATGATTTTCTCCCGCGGCTACTACACCCGCACGGTGATCTGGGCAGTGGATTTCGACGGCCAGAACCTTTCCACCCGCTGGATTTTCGATTCCAACCAGGCCGGCAGCCAGTACGAGGGGCAGGGCGCCCACAGCCTCTCTATCGCCGATCTCAATGGCGACGGCCGCCAGGACGTTGTCTTCGGGGCCATGGCCATCGGTTCCGACGGACAGCCGCTGTGGAATACCCGCCTGTACCACGGCGACGCCCTGCACGTGAGCGACTTCGTGCCCAACCGCCCCGGCCAGGAAGTCTTTATGCCCGGGGAGCACAGCGACCAGCCCTCCTCGCGACTGGTGGACGGCACCAACGGTTCGATCCTCTTCCAGACGGCTGCCGGCGGCGACAACGGCCGCGCCGTGGCCGCCAATATCTGGGCCGGCAACGCTGGTGGGGAATTCTGGTCCGCCCGTGTCAGCGGGCTGCTCGACGCCGGCGGCAACAGCGTGGGCAGCAAACCGGGCTCGATGAATTTCCTCAGTTGGTGGGATGGCGACGGCGAACGCGAACTGCTGGATGGAACCCGCATCGACAAGTACGACCCATCGCAGCGGCTGCTCACTGGTTCCGGCGTCAGCGCCAACAACGGCAGCAAGTCCACCCCGGCGCTGTCCGCGGATATTTTCGGCGACTGGCGCGAGGAGGTGGTCTGGCGCACCTCGGACAGCTCGGCGCTGCGCATCTACGCCACGCCGCACGCGACGGAACTGCGCATCCCCACCCTGATGCACGACCCGCAGTACCGGGTGGCCATCGCCTGGCAGAACACCGGCTACAACCAGCCGCCACACCCGAGTTTCTACGTCGGCAGCGAGGTGACGGACTACCCCTGGCCGGATATCCACACGCCCTGAAACGCGGCCTGGTGACTCGCCAGGGATGGTGGGCTCGGATCGAAGGCAATGTCGCAGGGCCGGGTATTGGCAACCAGGGACCTGGTACCGGTTCTGGAGGAGTGGCCGATGGCCGAATCGGTATACCGGCAAAACCACAGAGGATGAAGGACAAGAATCCAAGGGAACAAAAAATGAAAAAATGCCTTAACCGTTTAACCGCAGTCGGCCTGATCCTGGTCGCGGCCAGCAGTTGGGCCAATTTCTCCTTCGAAGGCGCCGGTATCTTCTCCGGCGGCAGGCTATTCCATATACGCGGTGTCAACCTCGGCCATACCTGGCATCCGGAACGCACTGAGCGGGCATTGGCGGATATCGCGGCCACCGGTGCCAACACGGTGCGCATAGCGCTCTCCAACGGTGGCCAGTGGACGCGCAATAACGGCACGGATGTGGCCAATGTCATTGAACTTTGCAAGGCCAACTCGTTGATCTGCATGTTGGAAGTGCACGACACCACCGGTTGGGGGGACGACAGCAACGCGGTGCATATCTCCAGTGCCGCGGATTATTGGACCAGCCCGGATATCCTCGAGGCCATCACCGGCGAAGAGGACTATGTGCTGATCAATATCGCCAATGCGCCCTTTGGCGGTGACGTGTCCCACCCCACTTATGTGGAAGACACTACCGCTGCAATCCGAAGCCTGCGCGACGCCGGTATCACTCATGCCCTGGTGGTGGACGCGCCCGACTGGGGACAGGACAGCTTCTTTATCTCCGTCGCTTCGCAAATGGCCGGCACCGGAGCGGACCCTCTCGGAAAACTGATTTTCGGTTTGCACATGTACGAGAACTACCCGGACTACGACAGCGTGATGCGTGCCGTTTACGGGTTCCGCCAGACGGGCCTGCCATTGGTTGTGGTGGACTTCGGACCAGAGCGCAACGGCAGCCCGGTGGATGTCGATACGATCATCTCGCAGGCTTATCTTCAGCTGCGCGGCTTCCTCGATTTCGGCCTCCTCGGCTCTTCCTGGTCTGGCAAGGGCGATGCGCTGGACCTGGTGTTCGACTGGGACCCGGAAAACCTTACCCCCTGGGGCGAGCGCCTGTTCAATGGCCCCTATGGCATCACCCGTGCCCCAATGGACTGTGCCAATGTCTACCCGTCCTGCTGGCCGGGTGGTTCGTCGAGTTCCAGCAGCGGCGGGCAAACCGGCAGCAGTACCTCATCGTCGAGTTCCGGCAGTTCATCATCCACCACCTCCTCTAGCTCCTCTGGCGGGGGCGGTGCCCTGGAGTGCACGGTCGGCGATGTGACGGACTGGGGTGAGGGTTTTGTGCTCAACGACCTCAACGTGACCAACACGGGCAGCCAGCCGGTAAGCCATTGGACGGTGCAGTTACAGTTCAGCCAGCCGGTGACTGTCAGCAATGCCTGGAACATCGGTCTCACATCCACCAGCGGCAGCCTGCTGACAGGCACCAACGCCAGCTACAACGGCAGCCTGCAGCCGGGTCGAAGCGCTAATTTTGGTATGCAGGGTGCGCCGGGTGGCCTGGGAACTGTCACTTGCACCGCTGAGTAGTTTTCAAGGCTTCCCCAACAATGAGAAAGATTTCCGTATGAAACGAGTGATGTGTGGAACAGCGGCTTCGCGTTCAACAACGTCACCGTGGCCAACGAGGGCGGCGAGGCCATCGGCGGCTGGAACGGCGGGCTGCAGCCGGGTACCAGCGCGGTGTACGGCTTCCAGGGCAACCACAATGGCAACTTCCAGCCGCCGGTGTGCACGGCGGACTGACCACTGGTTGAATATACAGGTGCGCGGCGGGGCCTTTAGCGTTTGTAATACAGCAATGGCTATTCCCCGGGATTCGAAAGAATAGCTCCCCTCTCCCCGCTTGCGGGGAGAGGGGCCGGGGGAGAGGGGCTGGGCGCGAAACCAAGGCCCCGGCTCAGTGCCAGGCAACCGGGAATAACAACAAGAGGAGCTCCAAAATGCACACACAAACGTTTTCCACCGATTCGGGGGACCTGCCGTGTACGGCCGCGTAGCGGACCCGGCGGCACTGGCCGCCGACAGGGCCCCAGCCTGGATCACCGACCGCGCCTGGCTGGCCGGCGCCGCCGGCGCCCTGGCGGTGCTGCTGTGCGCGGCCTGGTTCAGCGCCGGCGGCGTGCTGGGCAGCGGCCTCTCCATCGGCGGCTGGCAGATCACCGACAACCGCCTGGACAGCATACTCGCGGCGCTGGTGATCAGCAGTTGCGCCATGCTGGTGGTGGAGCTGCCGCGGCTCGCGGCCTGGGCGGGGCGGGACTTCGTGGCCCTGCACCCGGCCCTGGCCCGCGGCCGCTGGTGGCGCTTCGCGATGGAGGCGCTGCTGCATTACGGCGTCTATCTGGGCCTGCTGGGGCTGGTGATCCTTTTCTTTCACAGCGCCGGCGAGTACGGTTTCGCGCGCAAACACCCCTACTACCAGCCCTGGTTCCGCCTGCTGGACCTGGCGTGGCTGGCCTGGCTGTGGGGCGGCCTGCCCTATGTGCTGCTGACCCGCGCCCTCCGGTATTCCCGCGAGGCGGACCGGTTGGACCTGGCGCACTCGCTGCTGAAGCTGGCATCGCTGCTGGTGTTCAAACGCCCGGCCTTCGACGAGTACGACCGCAAGAACCTGCGCGCGCTGCTGGTGAAGCTGTTTTTCGCCCCGCTGATGACGGTGTTCTTCGTCGACCAGTTCCCGCACCTGGTGAATAACCTCGGCTATATGTTTGACGGCCTGCCCGCGGCCATCGCGGAAAACCGCTACAGCCACCGGCAGTTCAACCAGGATTTTTTCAATATTTCCATTGCGCTGGTGTTCTCCATCGACGTGGCGCTGGCCTGGTGCGGCTATGTGGTGTCGAGCCGCTGGTTCGGCAACCAGACGGTGTCCGCGGAGCCCACCATGCTCGGCTGGGTGGTGTGCCTCATCTGCTACCCGCCTTTCCAGATGCTCCTGGGCCTCTATTACGGCGCGCCCGCGGAGCGGGATGTATTGCGCTTGGGCGAGCCCTGGGTGGCGACCCTGTTCACGGCGATGATGCTGGCCAGCTACCTGGTCTACGTGGCCGCGACGGTGCACTTCGGCGTGCGTTTCTCGAACCTGACCAACCGCGGAATCATCCGCACCGGTCTCTACGGCCTGGTGCGCCACCCGGCCTACGCGGCGAAGAACTTCGCCTGGTGGTGCGTGATGTTCCCGGTGATCGTCTACCGGGGTTTCAACGGCAACTGGGAACTGGCGCTGGCGCAGGTGCTCGGCCTGCTGTTGATGACCTGGGTCTACTACTGGCGGGCGATCACCGAGGAGCGGCACCTGGGTGCGGATGCGGATTACCGCGAGTATTGCCAGGAGGTCCGCTATCGGTTTGTGCCTGGGCTCTGGTAGCAGCGTAATAGGGAGTTTTTTGTAGGAGCGGCCCATGGCCGATTGTGTGCTCCATGCACAATCGGCATTCCCGCTGGGCGGCATCCCGCCATCCATGGCGGTCGCCGCGATCAATGGTGGATTTTCCCCGACGCCGATCGCGGCCATGGGCCGCTCCTACAAAATAGGGGGTTTCATTGTCTGCCCCAACTGGGGAATTTTTTTGTCCCGAAAATAATCGTCATATTTATCTCAGTAAATGGAGTTTTTGCAGTTGTGTCGCGCCCCGTGGAAGCGCGGCGCAGTGGTACCCCTCCACGGATAAGAAACGGAAGAATCAGCGAGAGGAGAAAAGTGATGGACCTCAGAAAACTATCGATGGCAAGGGTGGCGACGGGAGTGGCGGCCGGCCTGTTGGCCCTGAGCCTGTCCCCGGCCACGCTGGCCGCACCCAGTGAGCAGCATGTGTGGAAAAACGTGCGCATCGACGGCGGTGGCTTTGTGCCGGGCATCGTCTTCAACCGGGCCGAGCCCAACCTGATCTACGCGCGTACCGATATCGGCGGCGCCTACCGCTGGGATCAGGCCGGGCAGAAATGGATTCCGCTGCTGGATTGGGTGGGTTGGGACCGGTGGGGCTGGAACGGCGTCATGAGCCTGGCCACGGACCCGGTGGACCCGGACCGGGTCTACGCGGCGCTGGGCATGTACACCAACGGCTGGGACCCGAACAGCGGCGGTATCGCCCGCTCCGCGGACCGCGGCGAAACCTGGCAGGTGACCGAGCTGCCTTTCCATATCGGCGGCAACATGCCCGGCCGTGGCATGGGCGAGCGGTTGCGCATAGACCCCAACGACAACAGCACCATTTACTTCGGTGCGGAAGGCGGCAACGGGCTCTGGCGCAGCACCGATTATGGCGTCACCTGGTCCGAGGTGACCAATTTCCCCAATCCCGGCACCTACGCCCAGGACCCGAGTGACCCGAACAATTACCTCAACCAGTTGCAGGGGGTGGTCTGGGTCGCCTTCGATCCCTCGTCCGGCACGCCCGGCCAGGGCAGCGACATCATCTACGTCGGCGTCGCGGACAAGGAGGAATCCCTCTACCGCTCCACCGACGGCGGCCTCACCTGGGAGGCGATTCCCGGCGCGCCCAGTGGATACATCCCCCACAAAGGTGTCTACGACGAGGTCAACGGCGTCCTCTACGTGGCCACCAGCGATACCGGTGGTCCCTACGACGGCGAGGACGGCGCGGTGTGGAAATTCGACACGGCGACCGAAGCCTGGACCGATATCACCCCGGTCAGCGGCGACGACCTCTACTTCGGTTTCTCCGGCCTCACCATCGACCGCCAGAACCCGGACACCCTCATGGTGGCCTCGTTGAATTCCTGGTGGCCGGATATGATCCTGTTCCGCAGCACCGACGCCGGCGCAACCTGGACGCGAATCTGGGACTGGGACGGCTACCCGAACCGCAGCAAGCGCTACGCGATGGACATCAGCAGCGTGCCCTGGCTCACCCTCGGCGCCAATCCGCAGCCGCCGGAGGAGGCAGCCAAGCTAGGCTGGATGAACGAGTCGGTGGAAATCGATCCCCACGATTCCAACCGCTTTATGTACGGCACCGGCGCCACCATTTACGGCGCGACCGATCTCACCAACTGGGACAGCGGCGGCGTCGTCACCATCCGGCCGATGATCGAGGGCCTGGAGGAGACCGCCGTGCTCGACCTGGCCAGCCCGCCCAGCGGTGCCGCGAATATTTTCTCCGCCCTCGGCGATATCGGCGGCTTCAAGCACCTGGACCTGGACGCCGTGCCGGACCTCATGTACCAGACGCCCTATATCACCAGTACCACCGGCATCGACTTCGCCGAACTGGAGCCGGGCACCATGGTGCGCGTGGGCAACGCCGACGAGGCGCATATCGGGGTCTCCACCTCCGCCGGCGACAGCTGGTGGCAGCCCCAGGAGCCGGGCGGTGTCACCGGCGGCGGCAATGTGGCCATGAGCGCGGACGGCGGCACCATCGTGTGGAGCCCGGAGGGCGCCGCGGTGCACTACTCCAGCACCCTCGGCAGTTCCTGGAGCCAATCCAGCGGTGTGCCCCAGGGCGCGCGGGTGGAGAGCGACAGGGTCGACCCGCAGGCCTTTTACGCTTTCAGCGACGGAACCTTCTATGTCTCCACCGACGGCGGTGCCAGCTTCGCGGCCACCGCCGCCAGCGGCCTGCCGGAGTCCGGAAAATTCCTCGCCGCGCCCGGTCTCGAGGGGCATCTCTGGCTCGCCGGTGGCGGTGTCGGCGGGGATGGCAGTGCGGTCACTGGCCTGTGGCGCTCCACCGACGGCGGCGCGACCTTCAGCAAAATCGCCAGCGTGGAAGCGGGGGTGAATATCGGCCTCGGCGCCCCGGCACCGGGTGCGGGTTACCAGACGCTCTACCTGGTGGGCACCGTGGACGGTGACACCGGCGTATTCCGCTCCACCGACGAGGGGGCCGGTTGGGTGCGCATCAACGACGACCGGCACCAGTACGGCAACATGGGCGAGGCCATCACCGGGGACCCGCGCCTCTACGGCCGCGTCTACCTGGGCACCAACGGTCGCGGCCTGCTGTACGCGGACCCGGCGGGCGGCGGCTCCGGTTCCTCGTCCAGCAGTTCCAGTTCGTCCAGCAGCTCGTCGTCCAGCTCGAGTTCCAGCAGTTCGTCGAGCAGCAGTTCCTCCTCGTCTTCCAGCTCCGGCGGCTCCGGCGACCTCGCCTGTACGGTCGGCTCGTTGAACGACTGGGGCGGTGGCTTTGTGCAGAACTTTACCGTCACCAACAGCGGCAGCGCGCCGGTGAGCAGCTGGTCGGTGCAGTTGGACTTCGGCCAGTCCGTGACCATCACCAACGCCTGGGGCGTCAACCTGGACTCCACCAGCGGCAGCCTGCTGGGCGGCGGCAATGTGGACTACAACGGCAGCCTGCAGCCGGGTGACAGTACCGGCTTCGGTATGCAGGGGGGACCGGGCAACCTGGGTGCGGTGACCTGTACCGCGCAGTGAAGTTTGTTGCAGCAATAAAGTGAAAGCTGTCCGGGGCCGGTGCAACGCCGGCCCTGTTTTTTCCATCCCCCGCATTATCTCCAGTCAGGGCGACAGCCCGGTCTCGATTGAGTATCCTTAATGCCGGAAGCCGTTTGTTCGCGAAGGGGCGCGGCAACAACAATAAGGAACGTTCTCCAATGACCAAATCCGTATTCCGGCCGCTGGGGATCGGCCTTGTCTTTTTACTGGGTTTTTGCTGCTTTTCCGCGTCCGCTGCCGCCGCGCAGAAGACGCTCAGCGTGCTCGACTACGGCGCGCTGCCCTCAGTCAGCATGATGAGCATTTCTCCGAGCGGCGACATGGTCGCCTTCCGCAAGACAAGCGAAGGCCGCGACCTGGTCCTGGTCGTCTCCCTGAAGGAGAAGAAAAGTGTGGCGGCGCTGGACGTCGGCGAGATCACGCCGCATTACCTGTATTTCGCCACCGAGGATGAATTGATCCTGGTGGTCTCCGAGGTACGCCACTTATTCGGCTACCGCGGGGACCTGGACCTGAGCACCGCCTACGCCTTTAACCTGCGCCGGAATGAACTGCGCCAGTTGCTGACACCGGGCGATGTCATCTACCCCGGCCAGACGGGTATGGGGCGCATCGTCGGCCTGTCGCCGGACCGCAAGTACGTGTACATGCCCGCCTATGTGCCGGAAGACAGGCACGACCAGAGTCCCGATATGGACCTGCTGCGCGTGGAACTGGATTCCCCGCGCCGGCCCAAAGTGCATTTCAGGGGCCGCGGCAGCTCCCTGGATTTCTTCGTGGACCGGCAGGGGGAAGTCATCGCCCACGAGATTTTCGACGATCGCAGGAACAGGCACACCCTGCTGGCCAAGCAGGGTGACGACTGGAAGGAAATCTATCGCAAGGACACCGAGGTGCCGGAAATTTCCATCGTGGGGATTTCCCCGGATTGGGAATCCCTGGTGATACTGGGCAACAACGCGGCAACCGGCCGCGACGACTATTTCACCCTGTCGCTGGTGGATGGTGAAATCCGTAACGCCGGCTTCGGGCGCGCGGATGCGGATATCGAAGAGGTTATTACCGGTCTCGACCGGGTCGTGTGGGGTGTGCGCTATTCCGGCTTCTCGCCCAGCTACCAGTTCTTCGACGCGGAACTGGACCGGCGCATGGCGGAGATCCTGGCGATTTTCCCCGAGCAATCCGTGTGGCTGCGCGACTGGAGCGACGACTGGAAAGACTTGGTTGTCTACGTGGAGGGGTCCAGTTTTTCCGGCAATTACTACAAGTTCAGCGGGGATGCGGAGCCGGTACAGCTGGCGGCGGCGCGCCCCCAGGTCGCCGAAGCGAGTATCCACCCCATCGGCAAGGTCACCTTCCGCGCCCGCGACGGCCTGCAGATCCCCACCCTGCTGACCATTCCGCGGGGCAAGCTGGGCGACATGAAAAACCTGCCCGCGGTGATGATGCCCCACGGCGGCCCGGGCGCCTACGACCATATCGGCTTCGACTGGATGGCCCAGGCGCTGGCGAACCGCGGCTACCTGGTGATCCAGCCGCAGTTCCGCGGCTCCCGCGGCTTTGGCCTGGCGCACTACAAGGCGGGCCAGGGCGAGTGGGGGCGCAAGATGCAGGACGACGTCACCGACGCGGTGCACTTCCTCGCGGAAAAGGGCATCGTCGATCCTGCGCGGGTCTGCATCGCCGGCGCCAGCTACGGCGGCTATGCGGCCCTGGCCGGCGGCGCCTTCACGCCGGAACTCTACCGCTGCGTGGTCTCCATCAACGGCGTGGCCGACGTGCGCGATATGCTTAAATTCGAAGAGCGCGAACACGGCAGCGACCACCGGGCGGTGGCCTTCTGGGAAAACGCCATCGCCAAGGGCGACACTTCCAAAGAGAAGCTGAATGCCATGTCGCCGGCGCAACACGCGGAAAACTTCCGCGCACCGGTGCTGCTGATTCACGGCGAACACGACAAGACGGTGGACATCGGGCAGTCGAAAACCATGTACAAAAAGCTCAAGCGCGCGAAAAAGCCGGTCGAGTTCATCAAACTGGACGACGAAAACCACCACCTGCTGCAGGGTGAGACCCGCCTGAAGGCGATGGAGGCGATGGTGGCGTTTGTGGATGAGCACCTGCAGCAATGATCGCTCAGGGCTGTGGGTGTTTCATCCAGATCGATATAGTGCACAGACTCTTGCGCATAGAGCGGTCGAGGATCAGTAAAGATGTCCTTGCGCGCCGGGCGTGGCGCAGCTGTATTGGCGCGACTTATCCCCGGCTGTCAACGGCTTGTACAGCGTCGACACCCAGAATAGGGCGCAGTCCAGGTGATCAATACCCACACCGAGATATGGACAAATGGCACTTAGCTAAGCCATTTGTTCTTGCTTGTGGATGGGAAAAGAAGCGCAGCGACGCGCCGATCTTCCGCAGGCCTGTGGCCGCACTCGGCGGCAAGCAGCAGCATGGCTAGAGCCAATGAAGCGGGGTATCAAGTCTGTCCGGAAAGCCGGACAACTGCTGGTCAGCGCCGTATAGCGAGATTTTGTGGATTCCGCTCTGCCGCCGAGCGGCCGATAGCACCAGCTACGCAGGGCCCTCTGGCGAGGGCCAGGTACCAGTCATATCGCTTTTTATCTGAATTATACATTCACCAATTTCGCCATCAGGCAAAACATCGTAGGGGTTCTCGACAATGGCCCGAACCGGCCTGCCATTGTCGAACTCCAGCCGTACTTTCGGAGATTCCTTGTCAAACCAGCGAATGGTATTCGTAACCGAGTGAGCCTCTGCCCGGCAGTGGTCAGACGTAGGAGTTATCAGCGCCTTGACCACAAAGCGGCCGTCCTGGGTAAATAGAATAAAATTATATTGATCCGACAGCGTTTTCAGGTCTGATAGCCCAGCAAAATACTCTCCTCCATCAATATTTACTAACGCGGTTAGCGGCATTACGAATTTCTTGAAAGTCTCTTTACCATCGTGCTTGTTGAAGATCCGCAAGGCGGACTTGATGTTCGCAACAACAGTGTTCTTCGCCATTGCCTCCTCAGATGCATCGAATTGAACACGATGCTCGTGAATAACGTATGTGTCCTCATTTGCCGCCATTAACAGCTCGCTACTTTCCCTGAGCGTACGATCCGCGTGCACCACCGTGACCGATAGCAATGCAGAGAATAGTCCCGCCAGAAACATTCTCGTGGATTTCATCGTGTCAATCCATTATTGGTTATTGATGAGAGAATCGCAGTCTTGGTTGCCGCGATGACAACTAAATGTTGGATTACCTATTTCGATATCTCCAGGTGGGCGCGTACCATCCATATAGTTTATTCGTGTTGGCTCACCAAGTTCCTCTTGGATAGTAGCCTCCACCTGCGCAGCGCGCTCTTCTTCCTTTGACGGTGTGTAGCTTGTGACGATATTCGGAATTTCTCCATCGACTATTATCTCGATTGTTGTCGGCTCCCAAACATCGTCTTTAAAGTACCCTTCTCGGTCGGTGTGGTAGCGAACTGCGTGAGCAACCTCGTGAGCTAAACCACTCGCTGGAGATGCAATCCCATTTTCTATTATCAATCCAAAGTCAGGATCCCATATTACCACATCGGGCCTATCTGGATTAAAAATTGATCCATCTGGTGCCTTACGATGCACGATCACCTTCAAACCAAGCTCCTCAAACTTGTTCCACAGCTCGGTAAATGTGGGAGACTGCCCAAGGTATTCCAAGGCGTTCTCCAAATCAGCCTGGTTCTCGTCTGGATCGCCATGGTCAGATCGCGGGCTCAACTTTGAGTCCATGTTTCTAATGTAAGAAGAAAACATACCTAAGCGAGTTATGCCAATGGTTGCCGGATTGAAATCGGATTCGCTTCCGAGAAATTCGCATCTTGATATGCGACCGCCTCCTAGTTCGATCCCTAAAGTAGAAACAAAAGCATTACTAATAGCATTCGCTTCCGGCGATCCGCACTGAAGCTCTCCATCTGAAATAATTCCTTCAACCACATCTTGCAAATTCAGTGCCGCCTGGTTAAAACGCTCAAACTCAATAACCAGTTCAAGTTCTTGTGCGGTGACCCACGCGTACCAATGATCACCAATCCAGTCGCACGAGAAGGTTAGACACAAATCGGGCGTTGCATTTCTATCAAAAATATCGTCTTGATCAGTATCCTCTGCCTTTACTGTACAGTCGAACCAACAAAATCCCCAAAATTTCAGATAATCAATACTCCAGAAAGCAGTGACTACATCGCCCTCTTCAATATGAAACCAACCATTCTCTATAACGGTTTCTATATGGTAGAAGGGACGCTCGACCATTTCTGACAAATCCCTGAAAAATCCTCTTACGTTATTGTCAATTTCTTTAATATGCATTGGTGGCTGGTTTGTAGAGTCTGTTTCCGCAAACAATATCTGATCCAGAGCATTATCAAATCCGGATAAGTCACCAATTCCCTTTATAATCAGGTCTGTTGTACCATCTATATTGATATCTCCCAAGTCAAGTTCAACATCGGCCGTTGGCCATTGCCCGGCTTGGCTCTTTTGCGAGCTTGTCAATCCTGAAATTAGGGCAAACTGACCGTTTGGCACTCTTCGTAATACGAACTCTGTTACAGGGGAAGGGCCTGTAACATCCGGCCTTTGGCGAACATATAAGTCTTTGAGACTGTCTCCGTTAATATCCCCCTGGCGCACCTCATAATTGCTATTGAAACCTTTAGGGATTACGGCCTCATTCGGAAGAACTACTTCAGTCGTTTTTTCCGCACTGTACACGGAACAACCGTTAGGATTGCAGCTTCGCACCCTGTAATAATAGGTGTTGCTGAGCTGGCCGGAATAGTCTTTGCTCGTGGCACTGGTATTTTGTGCTGTCACCCAACTGCCCGTACCGATTTTCTGCTGTAGCTGATATGTGGTCGCCCCGCTTACTGCATTCCAACTCACCGTATAGTTGCCGTCATTGTCGGTAGCCGGCAGCGACAGGGTCGGTGTATTGGTCGGCGACGTCAGCGTGACGACCGTAGTTTTGATGGCCGTTTCGCCGGTGATCAGTTGGGGGTTACAGCCGGGGCCTCCGCAGGGGTTCTGCGGCATGTAGCCATGGCTCAGTTTAAACTCGTAGTTCCCACCGGCGCTGACCGTCACGGCGTGCGACTGATTGCCAAATCCCTTCTGGACGAGAACCATCCAAGATCCGCCATTGACGCGCTGAAGCAATCGGGTATAGCCGCCCTGGTTGGGCCCCGGGTTGAAGTTCCAGGACGCTGTGAAGGTGCCGTTGTAGTCGACTGCCGGCACCGACAACCAAGCTGAGACCGCACCGGCCGTGGCCGATCCTAGCAAACACACCAGAGCCGCCAGCAACGCCAGCCTCCTGTGGATAGTCATAGTAACTCGGGTCCAGAATGATGCGCTTTTTAAGGCGAGTTTGTTCATTATTATTTCCTGTACCGTCAGACTTAAAATGTCACCGCCTCTCAAGGCCCCTTTACTATTACTCCGGAATTTCCCAGGCGTTTGGCTCTCAGTTACTGAAAATATGCCGCGCATGTCGCGAAAAGACATTGAAATTTAGCACGACTATGGCATCAGAATCCGAGTTACCGTAACCGGTTTCATTATATTCCACAAGCACCGCAATGGAATCTGGCGCTGCTTTCCTCTCTCCCCCCTATCATCTGGAAAATTGCATTAAAATCAATGCGGTTTCGCTAATGGTGGCAAAGACGCCGTCGCTGATCCTCTCCAGCAGCGGATAGCCCAACAGTCAGCGCACGCTATCTTGCAACAGCGCCTGGTAACCGGGGTTGTCCACCGCCTCCCGGCCCAGGGCCAGGCCCATCCCCCTGCCTTTTCCCCAGCTGCGCTGCCAGAACACCGGGTGGTGTTCGGTACGGGCGATCACCTCCAGGTCGTCGGTATTGGTCTGCACGAAATAGAGTTCGTTGCGAATGGAAAAACTCGCCAAGCCGCGCACTATGGGATGCTGTCCCTGGTCGTTGTAGTCATAGTCGTACCAGGCGTCGAATGTGAACACCATTCGCTCGCTCTGGTCGTCGCCGCCGAGAAAACGGCCGCCCATTATTTCCGGGTAGCGCTCAGAGTTGAGGAAGGTCACCAGACCGGAGTGCATTGCCAGGTAGGACTTTCCTCCGCTGACAAAACGGTAGAAGGCGTCCAGCTGCTTTTGCGTAGGAGTCAGGAACATGGAGTTGTCAAGGATCAGCTGGTAGTGCGCAAGATTCCGGTCGTTGAGCTGGGGCGGGCCCTCGGTCACGGTGACTTCGGCAATATTGCCCATCCACTATCCTGTCGTTGTGGAATTCGTGTATCCAGGGCGGGTAGGCGGGGTTGCGCTCCTCGCTGTTGCCGTTGCCGGTAATCAGCAGTACCCGCCCTGGGCCGCAGCGGCCAGGCCAATCAGTAATAGGCATACAAGATATTTCACGGTTTCCCCCCCCCTCTGTGATCGAGACAATCGTTTTGGTCGGGTCGGTACAGCGAGAGGAAAAACTAGCGGCGGGTTCTGGTCCTGTCTTGTAAAAAATGAAGCGTTAGCGCAGATTGCAGAGATAGGCGCGGCTTTCCTCAGCGAGGAAAAAGCCGGTTAGGGGGCGGAGGAATTGGCCAGCATCCTTTGCCCCAGCTCCACAAATAGCGCCAGATCTTTCCTGGAGACCCCACGGCTCAGTTGCGCCAGGGCGTGTTCCTCCGCCGCGGCCAGTCTGCGGTAGCAGGCCTCGCCCTCCGCGGACAGCGAGAGCAGGCTGCTGCGCCTGTCCCCGGGATTCTCCGATTTTTCCAGCAGCCCCTGGGCTGTCAAATCCTTCAGCAGACGGGTTACCTGCGCCTTGTCCCTCTGGGTGGCTTCCGCCAGGTGCAGGGCGGTGCAGTCCGCTGTCTGCTTTACATATTTCATCATTAAAAAATGCATGGGAGACAGGGCAAGCCCTTCCGCGCGGATGGCTTCGCGCATGAAGCCCTTGATCGCCCGCAAAAGCCCGAAGATGGTTTCCTGCAACTGTTGGGATGAAGCCTTCATTTTCAGTCGCCCTAAGATAGTTGACTTGGTCAATTAGATTGATGTAATGTGGACATTATCAACTAAGTGGCGCGGCTGGACCAGGGTGTGTTTTAGCGCCCGGGCTGGCTCCCCGGCAGCTCGAGGATATGTTGTGAAAAGCCACCGCTACCGAATCACCATTGAGCATATCGCGGACAAGGACGGCAATGCAGTCGAGCGTCCTCCCCTGCAATTTGAAGCCGACAACCACGACGATATGTTCGAGATTGTGGAGAGAGTGCACGGTAGGGGAGATTTCGACGGCCCCACGGCGACGGCTCTTGCGGTGGGGCTGAAGCTGTTCAGTGAGGTGATGCTGGTAAACAGGGAGCACCCGTTGTTCACCGAACTCAATCCGCATTTCAGGGCATTTATGAAGAAGCTCAAGAAAGGTTGAAGGGAGAATCCCGATGCAAAAACTCCATTCCATTGAAAATGGCGGCGAGGTGAACCGTAACCGCCCCGCGAGTTTCGATACGCCAAGCCAGCTCAGTCCCATTACGATCTTCCTGCACTGGGTCGTCGGCATTATCGCGATCGGCCTGCTGGCCGTGGGTGTCTATATGGCCGAGACGGAAACCTGGAGCCTATATCCCTGGCACAAGTCCTTCGGCTTTTTGCTGTTTTTTATCGTGCTTTTTCGCATTGCGTGGCGCATTGCCAACGGCTGGCCGGCGTCTGTCGGCCGGCGCGGGGACGCGGAACGCCTTCTGGTAAAAACGATCCACACACTGCTGCTGGCGGGTGTGTTATTGATGCCGATATCCGGCTTTCTGATGTCCTCATTGGGTGGCAGTGGTGTGGAGGTGTTCGGCCTGGAGGTTGTCGCGAGAAATCCCCACCCGGAAAATCCCCAGTGGACCCAGCCCCACAATGAGACCATGGCGGCGTTTTTCCACGGCCTGCACCACTGGCTGGGTTACCTGCTGATCTGCGCCGTGCTCCTGCATATTGCCGGCGCTCTCAAGCATCACCTGATGGACAGGGATGGCACCCTCAGGCGAATGCTGGGGGCGCGGGTGTAAGGGACTTTTGATCTATGCCAGCTGATTGTCGAAGTCGAAGAGCCGCTTTGCAATTACTGATCGGCACCGCCTTCGGCATACATACCCACGACCGCACCCACAAACCCGCCGGCCATTGCGGACGTCAGGACTTTCGAGTCGGCATTTTCGACCACCGGTGAATATTCCTTCCCATCCAGGCTGTAGGCGAAGTCCAGCTCGGCCTTGTCCACGTCCATACGCAGGTAAATCGGTGCGCCGGGCTCGAGCGAAACCTTGGTTTCCGCAATGGTCTCGCCCCTGGCTGCGTCTTCCTTGCCCGCTTTTTTGCGGACCCGGAGCACGGTATCACCGGAAGCGTTCCTGCCCAGGCCGAAGGCGTAGAAATAATCATCGCTTTGCAGCGCAAGCAGTCCGGCTTCCTCACCTTCGGTGCGGGGATTGAAGCGCATTTCGGTGCCGAACGAGGCCTTCATGTGTGCCAGTCGGCGGCCGACGAATGAGGGCTGCTTGTGATCGCCAATGCGCTCTTCCCGCACTTCCAAATTCAGGGTGCCGGACCCGGTGCTCCACCACTGGGAGTGTGGCGTGCGAATGAAAAGCCAGTGTGGGTCGAGCGTGTTTTCGGTGAACTCTTCGCGTTCGGAGAAGTTTCCGGTCATGGCGCGTTTGGCGGGCTTGCCTTTCGGCAGGTTGGGCTTTTTCACCGCGTAGGGAAGTGCACGGCCTTTTTCAAGGATCACCGGCCAGCCGTCTTTCCAGCTCACCGGCAACATAAAGGTCTCCCGGCCCGTATGGAAATTGCCCGGGTCCTGTGGCGGTGTAGCCAGGTCGTAGACACGGGTACCGAGGAACACGGCCCACCAATCCCCGTTGGTGTCCTGGAAAATGTCGGCGTGCCCGGTGGCGGTGACCGGGTGCTCGCGGTCGTCGGGCAGGCCGTACTGGGTCAGCACCGGGTTGTCGGGATTGGCGGTATAGGGGCCGAAAACATTATCGGATTTGAACAGCAGCTGCTGGTGGTAATAGCCGGTGCCGCCGCCCGGAGCGGACAGGTAGTAGGTACCGTTCACCTTGTAGATATGCGGCCCTTCCAGGTAATCCGTATTCCACTGGGGCACTTCGCCGCCGTCCACCAGCAATACGTCCTCGGACAGCGGCTCGAAGGTAACCGGATCCACCTCCACCACACGGATCGCGGTGTGGGCGGGGTAGCGCTTGTTGTCCGGTTCCCCGTGATGCACCACATAGGTCTTGCCGTCGTCATCGAAAAAGATGGAGGGGTCTATGCCGTCCATGTACGGCATCCAGATGGGATCTGACCAGGGGCCCGCCGGATCTTTCGCCGTGACGACAAAGTTGCCGCCGCAGCCAACACAGGTATTGATCACATAGAAGGTGCCGTCGCGATACTCGATCGCCGGGGCATAGACACCGGCGTTGGGCAGTGGAAGCCCGTCGAACGACACCTGTTCCGGCCGGTGCAGGGCGTTGCCGATCTGCGTCCAGTTGACCAGGTCGCGGCTGTGGAACACGGGAATACCGGGGAAGAAACCGAAGGTCGAGTTGACCAGGTAATAGTCCTCCCCCACGCGAACGACACTGGGGTCCGGGTGATAGCCAGCCAGGATGGGGTTGCGGTACTCGCCGTCCGCCAGGGGCGTCCTGAACACCTCGTCGTCCCCGGTATATTCGAACCACGAAAAGCGGGCCGAGCCATCGGCAGCGTCCCGCGTAACCTGGTTGCCTTCCTTCGCACAGGACAAGAGCAGTGCCAGACAGGTAGCGCCAATCAAGAGTTTTGTTTTCATTCGGTTTCCCCCAGAATTTTTTGTTCGTAACTGCTCACCCAACCTACGCCCCTTGTGTGTATTCTTTCCCGAGTCCCGAGTCCCGAGTCCCGAGTCCCGAGTCCCGAGTCCCGAGTCCCGAGTCCCGCTTTTACTGCACATAGCGCGCCAGCAGCCGGATATAGGCGGTCTGGTATCCATTGGAGTTCTCGGTTACCTCCCAGGAATTCAGCGGCCAGCTGGTGTTGAAGTCCAGATAGGCCTTTTGCGCGGGCTGGTTGTACGGCGGCTGCGGCCGGGAGGTGCCGCACTGTGGCGAAACGCCCGGGCAGCGGCTTTCCCAGTCGTAGGACGGATTGGGGCCGCCGACGAGGAAGCCGGGCGGAGGCCCGTAGACCGAGCCGCTGACGCTGTCCCAGCGCTCGCTGCCGTCCGCGAACCAGGTGTGGTAGAACTGGTCGACCGAGTTTTCCGCGCCGAAGTTGCCCATGTTCGACAGGTAGACTTTGCCCAGCGGGTTGACGCCGTGCAGGTAGTGCAGGTAGGCCGCGCCCGCATCCATGGCATCCACGGCGCTGTGGGCGCTGATGCCGTACAGCGCCTGGTCGGCAAACATGCCGCCGGCGAGGGATTTCACCGCGTTGCTGCCCCAGGTGTAGTCGGTGATAAAGGCACCGTAGGGATCGCGCCGCGTGGTCACCGCCTCCCATCCAGCGGCCCCTTCCCACAGTTCGACGTAGCGTGTGCGGATCTCGTTCGCCGTGGTCGCGGTCGCACCGGGCAGCGATGCGTAGTGGAGCAGGGGGCGCGTCACGCCGGCGTCGAAGGGCGACAGCCACCAGGCGGCAAACATTGGCGCTTCGGTGTAGTGGCTGTCCGCATAGTTGCGGTATTCGACATCGCCGGTTATTTCGTAGAGATAGATGGCGGCGACCAGCCGTTTGAGTGCGCGGCCGGTGTCGTCGACCTCCTGCTGTCCGGCGCCGAGACCACTGGTGCCGGAATCCGCGTCGTTGTTGCGGAACAGGACATCGGGATTGGCACTCGCCCATTCCCAGGCCCGCTCGGCCCGTTGGCTCAGGTCCGAGGCATAGGCGTCGAAGGCGGGCGTGTTCAGCGCGCCGAATATTTTTGCACCGTAGGCGAAGGCCGCCGCCGACGAAAGGGTTGCGGAAGTGCTGGCATCGCCGTAGAGGCTAGGCTCCGTCGCGGCCGAGGGCGGGCTTGCGGAGTCGAGCCCGACGATGGACAGGACGGAGCCGTCATCGTTCTGCATCCGCACCAGCCAGTCCAGGCCCCACTTCACTTCGTCGAGCAGGTCCGGCACGCCGTTGCCCGATTCGGGGATGTTGAAGTCGTCGCTCCAGATGGCGGTGTTTTCCGAATAGGCGTGCAACAGGTCGACGACATAGCCGGCGGTCCAGTTGGTGTATTTGTTGAAGTCGCCGGCGTCGTACCAGCCGCCGTGCAGGTCGCGCTCGGTCGCGGCATCGTCGGGGGCGTCGTAGCGGCGCGCATTGGCGTCCTGCTGCTGGCCCAGGTGGCTCGCGCCATCCGCCCAGCCGCCGCCGGCGAACTGCTCGCTTTTGGCGTGGCCGGCGCGCTGGTAGAAAAAGGTGCGCACCGCCTGCACCAGGACGGGTTTATAGATATTGGCGCCGATCTCGAACGGCGCCGAGCGGACGTCGGCTTCGACATCGACGACCTCATAGCTGCCCGGCGTCGTGACGGCGCTGAAGTCGAACAGCCAGACGCGGTCGCCGGAGGTGGGATCGGTTTCGCCGCTGTTCCACTGGGTCGCGGCGCCGGTGAAGGCCACCGAATTGTCGAGGGTATTGACCACCTGGAGGGTCGCGCCCGGTGTGTACTCGTCGTCGCTGTCATAACCGCTGACCGGATCGCGCAGCACGGCGACTTTTGGCTGGCCGGGCAGGTAGCCGAACTGGTCCGCGACGATGAAGGGGCCATCGCCCACCACTGTCGCAGTCGGCGCGGGATCGGGCGTGGGGCCCGGATCGGGGTCGGGGGTCGGCGTTGGACCTGTCCCGCCGCCTCCACCACTGCCTCCGCAGGAAGCCACTAAGAGTAGTGCGGCCAGGGTTGCCGCATGGGGCAGGTGTCGCATCGTCGTCATCGCTCTATCCACGCACACAGAATCGTTATGGCGCCTGTGCCACCGGTTTCTCCGCCCGCTCGCCGTTGGTCGGTGAGTGGGCCTGGTGGCTGGCTTTTTATCAGGTTGGCGGAAAAGTTAGCACCAAATGTAAACGTTTACAATAACGCCTCCACCGGTGTGCCCGGACGAGTCCGGAGAGTGTGCATGTCGCGAAATTCCGGCGATTTACGGCTTCTGAGTGGGAATCCGTTACGCAGATCGGTCACGGCTGGTGCCTGGTATGAGACACCGCACCAGTCTGCATGGCCCCCGCATTCCCGCCGTAGATTTCGAACTGGTAGAGGGAATAGCCCCAGCGGGTTGCGCGCTGTTTGCCGAAGAGCCTGACGAAGCGGGCGGTTACCGGATCGAAACGGATAGTCTCCGTGCCGCCCTCGCCGTTATTCCGTTCGAAAACGGTGTTCCAATTCTCCCCGTCCGTGGATACCTGGATTGCGTAGTCCCGACCGTGGGCCGCTTCCCAAAAGAGTTTCACCTGCTCTATGCGGTAGGGCTCGCCGAGGTCGAGGGCTATCCAACTGGGGTCCCGGTAGTCGCTGGACCAGCGGCTGCCCGGGTCGCCGTCCCGCACGTAGTTGGGGTCGGTGGTGAACTTTCGCTCCTCGTTTGAAGAGGTGTGCACGGCCACGCCGTGGTAGCGGGCCAGGTCGCCGCTGCCTTTTTCCCGTACGGAGATAGTGAATTCCGATGTGGCCGCCAGCCCGCCCGGGCCCTCGGCAAGCACCCGAATAACCGCCGAACCGGTGTGGCCGGCGGCCAGGTCCAGCCTGATACGATGTTCGCCGTCGATAGCGGCGCTGACCAGATCGGTATTTGAGTTCCCGGCGATGCGATAGCGGAGCGATGCCCCGGTGGGATGGTGGCCGATTTCATCCAGGTCGACGTAGTGCACCGCGGTTTCGCTGCCGGTGGCAAAAACGCCGTCGCTGATCTCCTCCAGCAGCGGATAGTCCAGCAGCCAGCGTACGCTGTTCTGTAACAGCGCCTGGTAACCGGGGTTGTCCACCGCCTCCCGGCCGTGCCCCAGGGCCAGCCCCATCACCCTGCCTTTTCCCCAACTGCGCTGCCAGAGTACCGGGTGGTGTTCGGAGCGGGCGATCACCTCCAGGTCGTCGGTATTGGTCTGCACGAAATAGAGTTCGTCGCGAATGGGAAAATTCGCCAGGCCGCGCACTATGGGGTGCTGTGCCTGGTCGTTGTAGTCGTAGCCGTACCAGGCGTCGAAGGTGAACACCATCCGCTCGCTCAGGTCGTCGCCGCCGAGAAAGCGGCCGCCCATCATTTTCGAGTAGCGCTCCGAGTTGAGGAAAGTCACCAGGCCGGAGTGCATTGCCAGGTAGGATTTTCCCTCGCCGACAAAGCGGTAGAAGGCGTCCAGCTGCTTTTGCGTGGGGGTCAGGAACATGGAGTTATTGAGGATCAGCTGGTAGCGCGCCAGGTCGCGGTCGTTGAGCAGGGATAAGTCTTCGGTCACGGTGACCTCGGCAATATCGCCGAGTATTTCCACGATCCTGTCGTTGTGGAATTCGTGGATCCAGGGTGGGTAATCGGGATTGCGCTCGTCGCTGTTGCCGTTGCCGGTGATCAGCAGGGCCCGCGGTGTCGATGCCTGTACCGCGCCGGCAACAAGTATCCCGATCAAAAGCGTGCACGCCAGATATTGCATTGTCTTCTCCCCAGGTCAGTGGCATTTGCCACGACCTTAGTGGGCTGGGACACGGCGGTCTTGTAAAAAACCGAACTAACGCAGGTTACACAGATAGGCGCGGCTTTCCTCAGCGAGGAAAAATCCGGTCAGGGGGTTGTCCATGGCCAGGTACTGCGAGGGGCTGATGCCCGCGAGGGATTTGAAAGCATGGGTGAAGTGCGCGTGGTCGTAGTAGCCGCAGTGCTGCGCCACCTCCGTCAGGGAGAGGCGGGGATTGCCCAGGTATTGGAAGCTCTTCTGGAAACGGATCATCCTTGCCAGCTGTTTCGGGGTCAGACCCGTGTGCCGCCTGAACTGGGATTGCAGGTGGCGGTCGCTTACGTCCAGCTCTGTGCAAAGCCTGTCGATGGTCGGCGGTTCCGGCGTAAACAGCGCGCGCACCGCCCGCTCTACCAGACGGTAGCCGCGCCCCTGCGCGGGCGGGGACGGCAGCCTGTGCAGCAGGAAGTCTTCCATCTGCCGCACAAACCGGCTGAACAGCGGCCGCTCGAAGACGCCGTCGACGATTCGCTCGAAGTCGCCGCCGAACAGCAGGAGCAGGTCGATCGACTGGTCCCGCAGTTCGTCAATCGATTCGCGGGTAAACGGGGAGAAACTGTGCGGATAGAACTTGATGCCGAAATAGCGCTGGCGCCCCTGGGTGAAAACTTGGTAAGGCCGGGTCATTTGTCCCACCAGCTCCACCGGGGGATTGGCGCTGAAACCCCGTCCATCGTCGCGCAGCACCCGGGTTTCCAGGTTGAAGATGATTTCCTGGCAGCCGTCCGGCAGGGTGCGGTCGCAAACGGTTGCCGGCCGGGCGGAGTCGATCGCCCAGAAGCAGTTGATATAGGGGCGCAGTTCCGCCCTGGGTGCCTGTTCGCGATAGTTCATCACGGGTATTTGTCCACAAGCTCCGCCGGCTTCCAGCCTATCACACGCCAATTGCCTCGCGCGCATAGGGTCGGCGGAGAAAGGGAACCTTCACCGTGGTGAGGGTGGCCGCGCGCCATAGCCACTCCGCGGGTCCATAGTGAAATCGTTCCATCCAACGGTGGGCGAAAGCGGTCAGCGCCGCGAATATCGCCAGGCCCAGGAGCAGGGCGCCGCCCTGGCCAATGCCCTGGTACCAGCCCAGGCCGAAGGGATAGAAAAGGGGAACGCAGATAAGCGCCTGCATGAGATAGATGCTGAGGCTCATGCGGCCGCAGGGGGCGAGCAAGTTGAGCAGGCGTCGGGACAGGTCTTTCCGGTACAAAAGGATAAACACCAATACGCCCAGTGCCGTGAGCGCGGTGGCGATATAGGAATCCAGCGTCTGGTCGATATAGTGCCTGGCCATGCCCTGGGCCTGGAAAGCGTCGTTGGGCAGCCGCTGCAGGTATTGCTGCAGCGCCAGCAGTACCAGTGAGACCGCCAGCGACCAGCCCAGGGCCAGGCGCCGCTGACGGGCATAGCGGTCCGGGTCGGCAAAAAATCCCGTGCGCCCCAGTACCAGGCCGATCATAAAGAGCCCGGCCAGTTGAATACCGCGGCCGGATTCAACAAAAAACATCCATTTGGTCAGCATGCCCTGCCAGGCGTTGTGGGCGAGCAACTGCTCCAGGCTGCCGCTCTTCATCACCGCGAAGGCCTCGCCGTACATGGCCCAGTGGCGAGGCACGTCGTTGGCGCCGGGCCAGTTGGCGAGCGCCGCCAGGGATTGATAGATGCCCGGCAGCTGCGCAATGCAAAGGGCCGCCAGAATGACCAGGGTTTTGTTGCTGAGGCGGTTCGCCAGGAGCAGCCCCAGGCCGATAAGCGCCAGCACCTGCAGGATATCCCCCATGTAGATCAGGGAGTGCAGGGTACCCAGCATCAGCAACAGCAGCAGACGCCACAGGAATCGGCCGCCGAAGCCGGTGCCCCGGCGGTCCATGATGATGAAAAAGCTCAGGCCGAAGAGCATCGCAAAGATGGTGTAGGCCTTGCCGGCAAACAGGAAAAACACCAGTTTGTGCAGTGGCGTGGGGGTGGGGGCGACCCAGTAGAGATCGAAATACTCCAGGCAGTGCACCAGGAAAAGCCCCAGCAACGCGAAGCCGCGCAGGGCGTCGACCAGGGGGATGCGGCCCTGCCTGCCCGGCGCGGGATACCGGGCAATGGAAGAGGCGGTGGACATATTGATATCTCCTGCGGGGAATCAGTGGCTATTGCCGAAAATAGGGGAATGACTCTTCCGGGTACCACTGCCCTGGGCGCCGCACCTGGTTAGGCGTGAAACCCGGCTCCCGGTAAGTGAGCAGTTACCTCCCTGGAGCAGCAAGCTGGTACGCCTTGCTGAGAAACAGGGGATACAGCGAGTCGCGATGGAACATATTCAGGTAGAAAAGAGCGATCATGTCATTTTCAGGGTCGATGATATATTCCGTTCCCAGCATGCCTCCCCAGGCATAGGCGCTGTTCGACACCTCCGGAACCGGCTTTTTATCTTCGCTGTAGAGTTCGAACCCCAGCCCAAACTGAAAGCCTTCCGCGCCCGAATGCTGCGCCGGCAGGCGGTTTACCCTGGTCATCAGCTCGACGGTTTCCGGCTTCAGGATGCGCCTGCCGTTGAATTGCCCTTTATTGAGCAGCATCTGGCAGAATTTGGCGTAGTCCCCGATGGGGCCGTTCAGGCCGATGGCCCCTTCGGCATAGCTCTGCTCCCTGCTCACCGCCCCCTCGCTGTAGATGTTGGTGGCCGCTTGTAGTTGGCCGTCCACGGCGCTGTAGGCCTTTACGAAGCGGTCGAGCGCCTCCGGTTCGTAGTACCAGTCGGTGTCGTCCATGCCGAGCGGGTCGAGTACGGATTTTTTCACGTACTCCCGCAGCGGCATGCCGGAAATGCGCTCGACCAGGTAGCCGAGCATATTGCTGCTGACGTGGTAGTTCCAGTCGCTGCCGGGGTCGAAGCCGAGGGGGTATTTCGCCAACGCCAGCATCTCCTCCTCGAGGTATTTCGCCTTGTAATCGCCGCCGCCGGTGCGCTGGCCGCTCGGCGTAAAGCCGGGTTCGGCGCCGCCGAAGCCGATGGGGCGGGTGTCGCGTTTCCGCTCGGCCTGTTGCAGCTCGCCCGCCAGCCCGGCGCCGAGCCCGGAGCTGTGCGACATCAGGTGGATGAAGGTCATGGGCGTGGCGGCGGGGCGGGTGTCAAAGGTGCCGTCACCGTGAATGGCGGTCACCACCTCATTGGGGATTTCGGGAAAATATTTAGCCACCGGATCGTCGATGGACACCAGGCCCTGTTCGACGAGTGTCATAAAGGCGACGGTGACCACGGCCTTGGTCTGGGAGAAGAGCACATAGTAGTCGTCTACCGTCGCGGGCACCCGCTGCTCGATATCCTTCCAGCCGAAGGCCTTGGAGTAGAGGACCTTGCCGTCTTTCGCCACGAAGCCCGCCACACTGCCGGCCTTTTGCTCGTCGACGAATGACTGCATCAGCAGGTCCATGTCGGCAACCGCTGCCGAGGGGGCGCTTTCGTAGGCGGAGTAGTCAAGCTGTTGCGGTACTTCGCTTTTGGGCTTGTCCCCTGAGCACCCGGAAATCGCCAATGGCAGAAGCAGAAAAAGTGAGCGAGTGAAATGGCTTTGCGTGATCATCTCTGGTTTTGCCTGGTAAGTTTTACGGTTTTTTCAATGACCATTTATTCGGGCAGGGTACCGAAGAACAGAAAAAGCTCGCGCTGATACCATTGCCCCAGCCTGCGCACTCGGTTGGGGCCGCCCTGGGGGCCGTGCGCCTCCGCCGGGTGAAACTTGGTGCCGATGGGGGCTATGCCGCTGAGCAGGGAAATATCTCCCGGGGGGAAGTCGACACTCGTTTGCATCGGGTCCTTGGCCTCCCTCGGGGTGAACAGCCGCAGGAAGGTATCTTCCGCGGTGGCGACCAGGGTGATGGGCATTTCGCGGGTTTCCAGTTGCGCCCAGTAGAGGTCGCGATGGAAGCCCTTGAACTCCGGGTAATCCCAGGACTGCCCGGTGACCGTGTCGTTGTAGTTCTTGTGCCAGGTATCGAAGGTCACGCCCTTGAGGCGGTTTTTCCACACCCGGTAGGGACCGCGGCCCAGCCAGCGGACGCCGGTGACCTTTTCCTCCGGGTAATCGAAGGTTACGCCCAGGTAGTCCTTCTCCATCTCCCCGGGGAACTGGTAGGCGTAGGTGAGTTGGAGCCAGCCGCCCGGGCGCAGGCGCCACTCAACCCGGCGCAGTTCACCCTCGTATTGGGCGCTGACCACCTGCACACCGTTCTCCCGCCGCAGGGAAATATTCGACAGCTTGCCATCGCCGGAAACCAGCCGCGGGCCATTACTCAAGGATAGTTTTTTACCATTCCGGCTGACTCCAGCCAGGCGCCCGTTATTCTTGTCGATCATCAGCTGCAGGTCGCCGGTGCCGAGGCGGATCTGCGATTCGGTTTCCTCAGCGGTTACGGCGCCCTCACTGTTTTGCACCAGGCGACCGGCCATCGCCGCGGGCGGGGTGATCATCCAGGTCCAGGTGTAGATCTCCCGGCCGCTGGCGTCCGTCGCCGACAGAGCCAGTGCGTCCCGGGATTGCCAGTCTTTTGGCAGTGCCAGCCGCAGGCTGCCGGAGTGCCCCGGGGCCACGTCGGGCGCTTTGGCGCCGCCCTGTTCTACCACTTTGTGAGCCACCGTGGTTTGTGCCGGGCCGGGAAAGTCGATCAGTGCCCAGCGGAAATCCAGCTCACGCAGGTTGGTGAAATCGTAGCGGTTTTCGACCGGCAGCACGCCGTCAAAAGCGGCCGGCAGGCGGCTCTGCTCGCTCTGCGGAAAATACACCGGCGACCAGATTTCGCGGATGGCGAAGAAGCTGCCCTCTTTTTCCCGGTAGGGCCCGAGGATACCGTCGGGGGCGGAATTGCCCGCGGTGTCGATGGCGCCGTCCCAGTCGTCGCGCACCAGGCCCTCGTCGAGCAGGGCCCAGATAAAGCCGCCGGCGGACAGCGGGTTTTGCAGCATGCGTTTCCACCAGTCATCGAGGCCCGCACCGGCGCCGCCGTCGTAGAGGCCGTGCAGGAATTCGGTGGGCATAAACACTTCGTTGCCGCCGAACAGGTGGCCGGTACAGCAGTCGTAGCGCTCGTAGTGGGCGGTATTGATGCCGCCAAACAACTCCCAGGGGTGGATCACCGGGCGGCGCTGTATATCCCACTGGTGGTAATCCCCGTCCAGCTCGGTGTTCCAGCCGCCCTCGTTGCCGTTGGCCCAGATGACGACCGAGGGGTGGTTGTGGTCGCGCAGGATCATTTCCTTCACCAGCGGCCGGCCCGCTTCGGTGCTGTAGGCGTTCTGCCAGCCGGTGAGTTCGTCGATCACGTAGAGCCCCAGTTCGTCGGTCATCTCCAGGAAATGCCGGTCCGGCGGGGAGTGGCCCACGCGCACGGCGTTCATGTTCATTTCCTTCATCAGCTCCACGTCCCGGCGGCTGATTTCCGGGCTGGTGGTGCGGCCGGAATCGGGCCAGAAGGAGTGGCGGTTGGCGCCTTTCATGCGCACCTTGCGGCCGTTGACATAGATTCCGTCCCGCGGGCGGACCTCAATGGTGCGGAAGCCAAAAATCTCCTCCACCCGGTGGAGGGTCTTGTTGCGTTTGCGGAGTTCGAAAACCGCTTTGTAGCGGTGGGGTTTCTCCGCGCTCCAGGGAAGGATGCCTTTCGCCCGGGTTTCCACGGAAACCTGTTCCTGCCCCGGAGAGATTTTTGCCGAAAACGGCCGGCCTATGCGCTTGCCGTCGAGGGTGGTGATCTCCGCGCGCACGGAATCGGCGCTGTCGATGCCGCCCAGAAAAACCGAGCCGCGAAAATCGCCGGTGTGCCCGGCGTCCAGGGCCGCGCGCCGGATATGCTCCGCCGGCCTGGCCTCCAGCCACACCGGCCGGTAGATGCCGCTGAACATCCAGAAATCCGCGCGACGCTCGGCGAGATTGATGGATTCGTCGTCGGAATAGCGTGTGACCCTGACTTCCAGCAGGTTGTCTTCGCCGTAGTTCAGGTGTTCGCCGATATCGTAGCGGAATTCGTAAAAGCCGCCCCGGTGGACCGGGCCAGCGGGGGCGCCGTTGATGCGGACTTCGGTGTCGGTCATGGCGCCGCCGAAGACGATTTCGATATTTTTGCCCCGCCAATCGGCGGGCGCGCGAAAGGTGTGGCGGTACTGCCCCTCCCGGTCCGGTGCCGCCGGTTCCTCCCAGTCGCTCCAGTAGTGATAGCTGCCGAAGCCTTGCGTCTCCCAGTTGGAGGGTACCGGAATGGTGGTCCAGTGCCCGCTGTTGCGACCGCCGCTGACCTTGAACTGCCAGTCGACGGTATGGTCCTTGTCGGTGCCGCTGAGGTATTGGATTTCCGTCGGAACGGCAGAGGCCGCCGCGGATAAAACCAGTAAAAATAACGCAAGTATCGTCCGGGAAGTCACGACTTTATCCTTCTCATTTAACTTTTCAGGTAACCACTCACCCACAGGGAACCCCTCCGGTTCAGGGTAACCACCTTGTAGAAGCCTGCCCGCAGGCTCCTACGGCACAATACTGGGAGCCCCGGGCCCCCAAATTCACCACCAGGTCGTGTAAAGCGCGACCAGAATCAGGGTCACGCCCAGCGCCGCCAGGTTGAAGCCCTGGGCGGTGGAGAAGTCGATCTCGCCCACTGCCACGGCGTTGCCCTGCGACGGCACCGGGATACGGCCGCGGGTTTCGAACAGGGATACGGCGACTGCGAGCAGCAGGCTGGCGATGAATACCAGGCCGATGCGGTCCATAAACGGCAGTTCCGGCCACCAGAGTTTCAGTGCCAGCGACAGCAGCACCGAACCGATGCCCGCCGCCAGTGCGGAGTTGGCGGTGGCGCGCGGCCAGAAGACGCCCAGCGCGAACAGCACCGTGATTCCCGGGGTGAAGAAGCCGGTGAACTCCTGGATGTACTGGAAGGCCTGCTTGAACTGGCCCAGCAGCGGCTGCGCACAGAGCATGCCCAACACCAGGGACACCAGGCTGACGATGCGCCCCACGCGCACATAGTGCCCCTGGCTCCGGTCGGCCCGATAGCGGGAGTAGATGTCCATGGTGAAAATGGTGGCGATGCTGTTGGTCATGGAGGCCAGCGAGGAGACGATAGCGGCCACCAGGGCCGCGAATACCAGCCCCTTGAAGCCCACTGGCATCAGGTTCATCAGCTGCGGGTAGGCCTGGTCCGGCCGCTCCAGGTCCGGAATCAATATCACCGCGGCGATGCCCGGCAGTACCACGATCAGCGGCATCAGCAGCTTCAGGTAGGCGGCGAAGGCGATGCCCTTCTGGCCCTCGCGGATATCCTTGGCGGCCAGCGCGCGCTGGATGATGTACTGGTTGAAGCCCCAGTAGGCGAAGTTCACCACCCACATGCCGCCGAGCAGCACCGAGATACCGGGCAGGCTCATATAGTTGGGATTGTCCTTCGCCAGGATCATGTCGAACTTCTCCGGCGCCCGCTGGGTGAGTTCCACGAAGCCGGCGAGGATGCCCTCTCCCCCGGAAATCAGGTCCAGCGCCAGGTAGGACAGCATCAGCCCGCCCAGCACCAGTAGTACCACCTGGATGATGTCGGTCAGTGCCACCGCCTTGAGGCCGCCGTAGAGGGAGTAGGCCGCGGAGAAGAGGCCCAGGAACAGTAGCCCGAACAGCAGCTCCACGCCGGCGATGGCGTTGATCGCCAGCGCACCCAGCCAAAGCACCGAGGTCAGGTTCACGAAGACGTAGACGCCCAGCCAGAAGATGGCCAGCACCAGTTTCACGCGGCTGTCGTAGCGCTGTTCCAGGAACTGCGGCATGGTGTAGATGCCCTTGCGCACGAACACCGGCAGGAAATACTTGCCGACGAAAATGAGCGTAATGGCCGCCATCCACTCGTAGGAGGCGATCGCCAGGCCGATGGCATAGCCGGAGCCGGACATGCCGATGATCTGCTCCGCGGAGATATTCGCCGCGATCAGCGAGGCCCCCACCGCCCACCAGGGCAGGCCCTTGCCGGCGAGGAAGTAGTCCTGGGTGTTTTTCTGGTGTCCGCTCTTTTCGCGGGAGACCAGGTAGCCTATGGTGATCAGCATCGCCACATAGGCGATAAAGATCAGCAGGTCGACAGTTGCTAGTTGCATGGCTATCACCTTTATTGTCGTTTGTTTGCAACGAATTGATGGGGTTGTAACCCTCTCCCCCAAGGGGGAGAGGGGACTGTTGGGGAGAGTAGTTACCTTTTGCTTAATTCCAGCAAATAGATATCATTCTCTCGAACCGGCAGTTCGAGGGAAAATTCACCGCTTGCCGGGATACGCACATTTTCTTCCTTTATCGCCGAACCGTTGGCTTCGTTCTTCAGGCTTTCGACCTGTGCCTTGCTCAGTTGCGCGGGTGATCCCATCGCTATATAGGCGGAATAGGCATCGTTTCGCTTGTATCCAACCTGTGAAACCTTCAGGCGATATTCGCCCTTCTTCAGCCCGGAGATATGTATCCCGGCTTTGCCTTTTTCCTTGGCAGGAAGGTCGCGAATGTAGTACTGCTGGTTGTTGACGCCTTCCGGCAGCGTGTGGCTGTAATCCCACAGCAGAACCTGAATGTCGCCGTCGTCGGTTGTCGTTGCCCAGGAGGCTTTGTCCGTATTTTTGAGTTCCGTCGGGCCAAGCCTGTTGAGGAATTCATAGACAAAGTAGGCCGGTTTCTTGATGCCCTGGTAATTCATCAGGCCAAAGCCGCCGTGGAAGGGGGTAAAGCGGGGGCCCGGCTCCTCAAAAATATCGGTGAATACCCAGTAAGACATGGAATCCGCCGCTGAACCCACCTGTTTGAGCTTCTGCAGGATATAGGCAGCCCCGTGGTAGCTGTCGTGAACCGGGTCTGCCGGCGTGTAGGAGGAACTCCATTCCGTATAGTGCAATTCCAGTTCGGGCATCGGGGATTCGGCGATCTGCCTGCGGCTGTTGAGCACGTCGTCTCTCACTGCTCCTTCATCTTTGGACAGGACAGTACCGGTGGTGCCGAACTCGTCGAGGTAACCCTGACGGACTCCGTAGGTATGGGTACTGATGAAATCCAGGGGAACTTTCTTTTCGTGACCGTAGGCGATCATTTCCGGTATCCAGGCGGCGCCGGCAGTAGCCGGGCCCCCTACCTTGTAGTCTGCGTTCACGCTTTTTACGGCTTTGGCAGCGGTGGCATAAAGCTTGAAATATTCCGCCTGGCTGCCCGCCCAGAAGTCGCCAAGATTCGGTTCGTTCCATACCTCGAAATACCAGTCCTTCACTTCCTCGGCCCCGTATCTCTCGGTGAAGTGGGCTGTCAGCGCGTGAATGAGCTGCTGCCACTTGGCGTAATCTTTCGGTGGGGTGACATTACCCTTCCACCAGAAAACGGTTTTGTCGCCGCTCGCCAGGGCGGAGGGCATAAAACCCAGTTCGACAAAAGGCTTCATGTCGATGCTGAGAATGTAGTCGTAGAGCGCATCGATATACTGGAAGTTGTATTGCGGATTGCCCTCGGCATCCTCCCGGTAAACGCCCATATCGTCGGTCAGCAGACCGTGCATGCGGATGTACTTGAAGTCCGCATCCTTCTTTATCTGCGCCAGTTGTTGCTGCCAGTCTGCGCGCAACCCTTCGTTGGCGCGGCCCGCACCGATACTGGTTTTGAAAAAAGTATTCAATTCCCCCACCGTATGCCGGGCGTCGATTTCGATAACGCGGGTCTGCTGGCTGTCGGCGGCGGCCTGTGTGCCCAGGGAAAGGAGAAGGAGGCCCGCTAACAGCAGGCGGGGAAGTTTGCGATGGTTCATGACTGACATTCCAGTAATCATTGTTTCTTATGGCTCTGCTTTCACTGTGATTGGGAAATGGAGGGCGAGACCGGCTGGCCCATCACGATACCGCGACCGTCGGTGGCAACATAGACGCGGCCGAAGTGGCGCGGGTCGCCGGCGACGGCCCGGAAGCGTCGGCCAAACTCGTGTCGTTCATCGTTGATCCGCAGCCAGTGGTGGCCGCTGTCGTCGGAGCGCCAGAGTGCGCGGACTCCGTCGCGGCTGCCGATGGCGAACAGCGCCGGTGCGTCTTTGCCCGGCGCGGCCTTGCCAAAATCCATCTGTTCCACGGAGATATCGCTCTCGACTTTCAGGAAGTTGCGCCCGCCGTCGGTGGAATGGTAGAGGCCCTGCCGCGACACCAGCCACAGCGCCCCCTCGCGCCCCGGCGCGGCCAGCAGCGGCCACGCCCGCTCGCGGTTGGTTGGCTCATCCCCGCGGATATCCCCGGTCAGTCCGCGTGTACCCACGGGTGCGAAACGCGCACCGCCATCGTCACTTTTATGGATTTCGCCCGCGGCGAAATCCAGCGCATAGAAGACGTTGCCGTTGACCCGGTCGGCCACCGGGCGCACCCGTGGCGGCAGGTCTTTCACCGCCGTCCAGTGGCGGCCGCGGTCGCGGCTGATCTGTGGTACCGGAGCCATAAACATAAAGGTGTCGCCGTCGGCGGAGACGGTGATGGCGTTATCGCCGCTCAGGTCGTAGCGCTTGGTGGCGCCGCCGAAGTCCAGTGGCGGCACCGTCAGCGGCTGCCAGCTCAAACCGTGGTCCCGGGACCAGGCCAGGGTGGGTACCGGCGCTGCTCCTGGTCCTTTGGGGGCGCGGTGCGGCGGCGTGCCACTGCGCACGACAATATTGGGGGCCGCACCGGCGTAATCGATCTGGTTGGTGTTGGCGAACAGCGGCCCGGTCAGCATCCGTTGCGGCGAACGGTCGAAATCCTCGTGGACGAAGCCGCTGATATCGCCGAAGCCGCTCAGCAGTTCCGGGCCCGCCGGCAGGCTGGTGAGGGTGATCACCGCGGTCTGCTCGATACCGGTTACCCAGGGGCGCCACAACAGTTGGTCCGCGTCGGCATTCTCCGTGCGGTAGACGGTGGCGCCGGTGGTGTAGACCAGTTCCTGTTCATCGAAGGGGTTGATGGCCAGGCCGGCGATCCACCAGCCGAAATCCGAGTCCTCGTTGCCCCAGTAGAGGTAGGGTGTGGCGCTCACGTCACGCTTGCTGCGGGATTCCAGCTCGCGCCAGCTGTTGCCGCCATCGCGGGACAGGTAGATGGTGTCGCGGGGGCGCCAGCGATTGACGGTGGAGACGGCGACGATATCTGGGTTCTGCCGGCTGACCGTGATGCCCATAAAACCGCCCTCCGCCGCCTGTGGCGGCGGAGTAATTTCGGTCCAGTGGCTGCTGCGATTATCCAGCTTGTAGACTGCACCGGCTTTGATGCCGTTGGGGCCGATATTGTCGCTGTAGGCGACATAGAGATGATTGCCCCCAAGGGCCGCCTTGACCGGCAGCAACCGCGGGCCGCCTTCGATCCTCTTCCAGCTCTCGCCGCCGTCATCCGAACGATAAATTCCTGCCGCCGCCCGGTCCGCAACCCCGACAAAAATCATTCCCGCGCGCTCCGCGCCCGGGAACAGAACGAAACTGATACCGGCGTTGGTGGCCCAGCGCTTTTGCGGCAGGCCCAATCCTTTGTGGGGAAAAGTTTTTACCTTGTGCCAGCTGGCACCGCGGTCCCGCGAGCGCCACAGCCCGTCGTGGCGGGAACCGAAATACAGGGTATCGGTATTGGAGGGATCTATCGCCAGCCGCTCCCCCAGACCGCGGCCGTCCTCGTTGCCGCCCATGCGGAAGGGCACGGGCACGGTTTCCCAGTGCTCACCGCGGTCGAAGGAGCGCAGCATGGCGGAGGGGTTGCTTTTGTACATGCCGGCGGCCATATGCACCACGTCCGGATCTTTCGGGTCCGCGGCGATGCTCTCGATGCCGAAATAGCTGGACTCCGCCATCTGGTCCTGCAGTGGTATCCAGCGGCGGGCGCTTTTGTCCCAGCGGTAGGCGCCGCCCATATCGGTGCGCAGGTAGGCGAGGCCCTTTTCCGCTTCGCTGAAAATAATGTTCGGCGCGAAGCCGCCGGCGCCTACGGTGATATTGCGCCAGTGGTAGTTCTCTCCGGCAATGGAGCCGCTGGCAGCGACAGCTATAAAAATCGTGGCTAACAGTTTCTTCAACATCTCGAATCCGCTATTTCTATGTTGTTCGGTTCCCCTGGGAACGCCGAGCTCCAGCTCGGCAGGCGGGCCGCAGGCCCGCTAAAAGCACGGGCGCCGGCTGCGCCGACGTTGCCGAGCTGGAGCTCGGCGCTCCCAGGTCAGCCCGCGCCCAACTGCGCCAGGAATTCCTCGTGGCGCGGCGCATGCGTACTGCCTGCGGCCACCGCCCGGCGCATTTTTTCCAGCACTTGTGCCAGCTGTTCCGTATCCAGCCGATCCACCTCCGCCAGGTAGCGCCGGGGCCGGAAATGCAGGCCGTTGTAGATGGCGATCCAGCTGGCCTCGCTGAAGGACTCCTGTTCGTAGACGAGCATTCGCCCATCGTCGGCGAAGGCGTCCAGCTTGGCCTGCAGGCTGTCGGGAACCGTCATCGCCCGCATCTGCCGCCAGAAATCGGTGTCGTCGCGCCCGCTGAGCTTGTAGTGCAGGATGATAAAGTCGCGCACACGCTCGTATTCTTCCCGGTTGAGGCGGTTGGCCTCGGCGGTCTTTTTGGGGGCGGGCACCAGGTCGGGCAAAAACTGCAGCAGCTTTTCGATACCCGTCTGGATCAGGGAGATGCTGGTGCTCTCCAGGGGCTCGATAAACCCGGAGGCCAGCCCTAGGGCCACACAGTTTTTGTGCCAGAATTTTTTGCGCATGCCGGCGGTAAAGCGGATTTCGCGCGGTTCGCCCAGGGGTGGGCCGTCCAGGTTGCGCAGGAGGTCCTCGCCGGCCTCTTCCCGCCCCAGGTGTGCGCTGGAAAAGACGTGGCCGTTGCCGCTGCGGTGCTGCAGCGGAATACGCCAGCGCCAGCCTGCGTTCGTGGCGCTGGCGCGGGTGTACGGCGGTGGCGCTGAAGAGCGTTCACTCTGTACCGCGAGCGCGGTGTCCACTGGCAGCCAGTGGCGCCAGTCTTCGTAGCCGGTGTTCAGCGCCTGCTCGATCAACAGGCCGCGGAAGCCGGAGCAGTCGATAAACAGGTCGCCTTGCAGTTGGCGGCCAGCCGCCAACTGTAATTTTTCGATGTCGCCGCTGTGGCTGTTCAGCAGGACGTTTTCGACTTTGCCCTCGATGCGCTCTACACCGCGCGCCTCTGCGTAGTCGCGCAGGAAACGCGCATAGCGGGCGGCGTCGAAGTGATAGGCGTAGCTGTAGAGGGCCAGGGGGTTGGTGGCGTTTTCGTCGGTCTGGGCGAAACGCCCGGCTTTGGCCATGGCCGCGGAGAGGCAGTAGTCTTCGAGCGGCGCGGCGCGGCCCAGCTTGTGCAATTTCAGCCAGCAGGGAAAGAAGGGCAGGCCGCCGATGGGCGCGCCGAAATCCGCGAAGGGGTGGAAGAAGCTCTCCCCGGGCTTGTGCCAGTCGGCGAATTCGATCCCCAGTTTGAAGGTGGCGCCGGTGGCGGCGATAAAGTCGCGCTCCTGGATGCCCAGGTACTGGTTCATGCGGATGATGCCGGGCACGGTGGCCTCGCCCACGCCGACGGTACCGATTTGTTCCGACTCCACCAGTTGGATCTTCAACGGCTGGTTGCGGTAGTGATGGGAGAGAACGGCGGCGGCCATCCAGCCCGCGGTGCCGCCGCCGACGATGGTGATGTGTTTTATAGGTGTAGCTGCCATTGTTTTACTCATATTTACAGCCGGCACTTTTCTGTAGGAGCGGCCATCCGCCATTGGCCGCGATCCTGGGAACACCGAGCTCCAGCTCGGCACGCGGGCCGCAGGCCCGCTCTATTCAGGCGCCGGCTGCGCCGGCGTTGCCGAGCTGGAGCCTTCAGCGCAACAAGAAAGCTCGGCGTTTCCAGGAGGGGCTCAGGTGGATTTTTTCAGTACGATTTCTTTGCCTTTGTACTCCACTGCCTGTGCCGGCTCGGCCTCGAAATCCGCCGCGCTGTCGCCCTCGGCAATCCAGCGCACGCTGATTTTCCGGGTCTCGGCCATGCCTTCGAAGCTGCCGATACGCTCGCCGATCACCAGCTCGCCGCTGGCGTCGTCGTAGCTCACCGGGATGCGAGACCACTGGCCTTTCTCGTAGCCGTAGCTCTTGCCGTCGTCCTCGTAGATTTCGAAGCGGCCGTCCGCGCCGGTGAACACATTCAGGGTCAGCGGCACGTTGAGGCTCTCGCCGGTGTGCTGGATTTCCGGGCCGGTGGGAATAATGGAGCCGGCTTTGACAAACAGCGGCATGCGCGTGTAGGGGGCCTCGGCGTCGATGGTCTGGCCGCCGGAGTATTTCTTGCCGCTGTCGAAGTCGTACCAGTCAGTGCCGGCGGGCAGGTAGACGTCGCGGCTGCGGGCGCCGTATTCGTAAATGGGATTGACCAGCAGGGAGGGGCCGAACAGGTACTGGGTGTTGATGTCGCGCACCTTGGGATCGGCGCCGAAGTCCATCGCCAGGCCGCGCATCATGGTGCCGTCCTTGTGGTGGGCGTCGCCGGCCAGGGTGTAGATGTAGGGCATCAGGCGGTAGCGCAGCTTGGTGTACCAGACCAGGCTGTCGTAGGTCTCGCTGCCCTCGTCGGCGACATTGTAGATTTCCCGGTAGGGGTTCTGGCCGTGGGCGCGGAACAGCGGCGTGAAGGCGCCGAACTGGAACCAGCGCAGGTTGATTTCCTGCCATTCCTGCTGTTCGCTCTCCGCCATCTGCGAGTAGTGGCCGACGTTGACGTCACCGTTGTAGCGGTAGCGGTCTTCCGGCGTGAAACCGCCGATATCGAAGGTCCAGTAGGGCATGCCCGCCATGCCGACGCCGACGCCCGCGGCGATCTGCTCCTTCAGGTTGGACCAGCGGGAGACCACGTCGCCGCTCCAGATGGCGGAGCCGGTGCGCTGGATGCCGCCGAAGCCGGAACGGGTGAGGATAAAGCTGCGCTTGTGGCCGTCGGTTTCACGCTCGCCCTGGTAGACGCTCTCGGCGTGGGGCAGGGCGTAGGCATTGAATACCTCGGCGCCGGTGCCCAGGGCGTTGGGAGTGATCAGGTCCTTGCGGTGCTCAAAGGAGAGGTTGGAGTGGATATCCGGCTCCACCGCGTCCAGCCACCAGGCGTCGAAGCCGAGCACATTGAGTTTGTCCCTGATCTGGCCCCAGTAGATTTCCCGGCACTCGGGGCTGTAGGCGTCGTAGAAGCTATTCAGGTAGCCAGAGCCTATCCAGTCGAGGTTTCCCTGCTCGATGTTCTTGTTGAACATGCAGCCCTTTTCATTCAGCACCTTGTAGTTTTCCGTGGTGGGGTAGAACTTGGGCCACACGGAAATCATGATATTGGCGTCCAGCTCGTGGACGCGGTCCACCATGCCTTTCGGGTTGGGGAAGTGGGTTTTATCGAAGTCGTGGCTGCCCCAGGCGTCCTCCGGCCAGTAGGACCAGTCGAGCACGATGTTGTCGATGGGGATTTTGCGCTCGCGGTACTCCTCCAGTGCGTCCACCAGTTCGTCCTGGGACTTGTAGCGCTCGCGGCTCTGCCAGAAGCCGAAGACCCACTTGGGCAGCATGGTGGCCTTGCCGGTCAACTGGCGGTAGCCGGCGACCAGTTCGTCCTTGTCATCGCCGGCGACGAAGTAGTAGTCGATGGCCTTGCCGGTGTCGGCGCTGAAGGCGAGCTGCTGGGCTTCCTCCGCCGGGCGCGGTGCATACTGCAGCAGGCGCAGGTAGCCGCCGCCGACTTTCCAGTCCAGATCCAGCGCGTACTTTTCGCCCGCCTGCATCTCTACTTCGGCGTTGTGGTACCAGGGGTTCCAGTTCATGCGCCAGCGGTCCAGCAGTTCCTCGCCGTTCAGGGACAGGGTGGCGTAGCCGCTGGAGTACATCTTGAATTCGTGCTCGCCGCTGTGCTTCGGCTCAATACTGCCGCTCCACTCGATGCGCAAGTCTTTTGCGTCGGCCACCTCTTCCGGCAGGGGGAATTCACGCACGCTGCCGTGGGAGAAGAACTGGTAGTTCAGGTCCGCCTCGGTACGCGTGAGTTTCAGCTCGTCGCCGTCGTAGTAGCGGGCGGTGAGGCCGCCTTTATTGCCCTCGGCATCGTAGAGTTCAAATTCGGCGGACAGCGGCTGCGGCGGCTGCGGGTCGCCCAGGCGGCTGATGCCGGTGTTGTTCCACAGCAGGCCGTAGTTGCGGCTGGAAACCAGGTAGGGGATGGTGATTTCCAGATTGTAAGTGGTGAGTTCGATATTCTCGCCGGCGTAATTGACGCGGCCGTCCTGCTGCTGGCCCAGGCCGTAGAAGGCTTCCTCGGGCAGGCGCTGGAAGCGCTGGCGCACGGAGTAGGAATCCGCATCCACCGGGCCGGGCTCGCCGATCACCGGCGCCAGGCTGCGGCCCGCCTCGGACAGCAGCGTCTCGCCGTCTGCATCCTTGAAGGCTACGGCGCCGGTTTGCAGGGAGACCTCTGCGGAGATTTCCGCGGTCTTCAGCACCAGGGTGTTGCCGTTTTCGCTGACGGAAAATTCCGTCTTCTGCGGCTCGGCCACCACCATCAAGGTGTCGGGCAGGTTGCTGAAGTCCTGCTGGGGGGTGGCGGTAACGCGGATGATGTCCTCTTCGATGACCTGCAGACGAACTTTTTTGAAGTCGCCGTCGGCGAGGGTCACCACGGCGCCGTCCTTGGTCTGCTGCCAGCTGGCGTGGCTGGCGTGGGTCTGCATGCTCTGCTCCTGGCCGCCGTCGCAGGCGTAGAGCCAGGGGAAGAGGGCGAGTGCCATTATTGGGCGTGCGTAGGTTTTGGTCTTTTTCATGGTTCTGTTTGTCTCCAGAGGTCCGTTATGTGCACCCCCTCTCCCGCTTGCGGGAGAGGGTTGGGGAGAGGGTGCTTTTAATGGTGCCTGCGGCGATCCCCCTCCCCCGGCCCCTCCCCCGCAAGCGGGAGAGGGGAGCTAATCTTTCGAGTCTCGGGTCAATCTGTCTTGTAAGTGGCGAGTTTCACTTTCAGTACATGGGGCCTGCTGGTGAAGTTCAGGCCCCAGTCCGTCTGGTCGCCGTTCCATACCCGTTCGAAAACCCACTCGCCGTTTTCGAAATGGCCCTCTTCCACCCGGGCCATCATGAACTGCTCGCCCTCGAGTTCGCGCTTGGGGAAGAAGTTCACCCGCGCGCGGAAGGCGGTCACCAGGTATTCGTTGTTGCCCAGCTCTGCGATCACGGCACCGCCGGAAGAGGGGGTGTTGCCCTCGGGCGGGGCTATCCAGAACATGGGGCGGCCGTAGGTGACCTCGGCGGTCCAGTCGCCGAGATCCAGGCGCTGGGTGTAGGCCTCGCCGTTCTTGTCCCCGTCTTCGCCCTCGGTGGTCTTGGCATTCCACAGGTTTTTATCCTTGAGGGTGTCCACCGGCTCGGACACGCCCCAGGTTTTGTGTTCGAAACTGATCCTCGCCCACTCCCGTGCCATGGGCCCGAAAAGACCGTACAGCTCGGCGAAATACCCGATGGTCTCATCATCCAGATTTTCCGCCCCAAGCGGAAAATTGGTGTAGTCGGTGTAGTCCATGCCGAAGGGTGCGAAGCCGAGGGCGCCGTGGCCCAGGGCGGTGAAGAAGTAGCGGGCGTAGGGCTGGTCGTTGCCGATCTCGGCGATATACAGCGGGTTGTCTTCGCGGGCGTAGAGGTCCATCACCCGGGAGACTGTCTTGTGGTCGCGGAAATAAATATCCGGCGAGATCATGTCGATAGCGGGCGCGGCGGATTTCCAGACAGGGATGACGTTGTCAGTGGCACCGCCGCTGGAGTATTGGCCGGGTTTGCCCGGATTGAACGGATTGCGCAGGGCCACGTTCACGTACATGGGCAGCGGATAGACTGCCTTGCCGGCCGCGGCGATTTCATCCACATAGCGGGCGATATGCCAGGCGTGGAAGAATTCGTCGGCGTCTTTGCCGAACACGCTCTTCCAGTCGCCCTGCTTCTCGTTCAGGTCTGCGAGCAGTTTTTCCGGTACGCGCTCGAGAATTAATTTTTCCGCCCGAGCGGAAAAATCCCGGGCGGAGCCATAGGTGCCCACCTCGTTTTGCACCTGCACCATGATCACGGTGCGCTGCTCATCCACTTTTTTCAGGTGCCGCATCAGCCCCACAAAGGCCTTCTTGTCCGCCTCCAGGGTGGTGCGGAAGTGCGGCGACAGGGAATTCAGGGTCTTGCCTTCCCCGCTGATCACCCGGGGGAAGCGCTTGTTGTCCAGCTTGACCCATTCGGGCGCATAGGCCGGGCCGTTGTTCTTCCAGGTGGCGAACCACAGCAGCACCAGGCGCACATTCTTTTCCCGCGCCTGCGCCAGCAGCGTATCCACAAAGGAGAAATCGAATGCGCCCTCATGCGGCTCCACCTGTTCCCAGGCCACCGGAATGACCAGGGTATTGGCCTGCATCTTCTCCACCACCGGCCAGACATCGGGCAGCGCCGCGGCGTAGTTGGCGGAGTTATTGGTCTGGGCGCCGAGGATCAAATAGGGCGCGCCGTCCACCATCAGGGCGTGGCGGCCGTTTTCATTGATCAGTTGGGGGATTGGTCTGTCACTTTTCGCCGATGCCAGACAGCTGGCGAGCAGCAGGAAAAACGCAGACAAAATAATTTGGTGATTCATTCTGTTCATTGGCATAGGCATGGAAAATTTGAAAAAAAGGGGCTCTTGCGAGCCCCGTAAGCATATGGTGGGGCAATCCAACGGGGAGCGGATTTGCGCCACCTAGACGAGATTAGAACGTTACCTGAATACTGGCCGCATAGCGCACATCCTGGGAGTAGGTGTAGGCATGACGCATACCGATATCCCCCTGATCCATCAGACCGACGGTCTCCTCCTTGGTGAGGTTAGCGGCCTCGAAGTTGAGGGAGATGTTGTCGGTGATGTCGTACCCCAGGGACAGGTCCAACTGGCCGTAGTCGTCGTTGTAGACGGGCAGCTGCCAGTTGATGCCATTGGTGCTGCCGCTCCAGCCGTTGGGGCCGACTGCTACCAGGTACTCGCTGCGCCAGTTCCAGGCCAGGCGGGCGTAGAAGCCGTACTTTTCATACATGCCCACCAAGTTGTAGGAGTTCTTGGAGATGCCCTCGGCGGGCAGGTCGTCAAAGCTGGAGCCGTCGGTATTGGTGCCTTCAGCGCCCTCCAGGTTGCTGTCGATGTAGGTGTAGTTGGCCTGTACGCCAAAGCCATTCCAGGGTTCCGGCAGGAAGTCGAAGAACTTGGTGACGCCGACTTCTGCGCCTAGGATCTCGGCGGTACCCTCATTACCGACCCACTCGCTGACCACATCGAACCCTTCGACAGTAGTGTTTTCCACCACTGTGGTGAAGTAGTTGGAGATGTCCTTGCGGAATAGGCTCAGATGGGCCATGCCGCCGTTGTCGTCGAAATACCATTCGGCGGACAGGTCATACTGGTTGGCCTCCATTGGTTCCAGATAGGGGTTGGTGCCGCCTGTGCTCAAGTTGAACTGGCTCTTGCCCAGGTTCTGGAGGTTCGCCAAAGTAATCTCGGACGGATCGGTGGGCATTTGTTCCCCGTCTTTTAATCCCCCCGACAGGCTCAATTGCGATTTCAATTGCCAGAATTCCGGCCGCCAGATGGCCTTTGATGCAGCGAAGCGGAATACCAGGTCCTCTGAAGCATGCAGGCGCAGGTTCAGGCTGGGCAACAGGTGGTCATAGTCATTTTTTGCCTTTAGGTCGGTGCTGGAGGCTGGTAGCAGTACGATGGTCTGCAGGTCGCCCGTTTCCTCAGAGCCGGTATCCACTGCCCACTGGTTGATAGTGAAGTCTCCGTCGGCCACATTCTCCGTTCGCACATAGCGTAGCCCCAGATTGCCATCCAACGGCATGGCCAGGTCGTCGAAGGCGAAATTGACGCGAGTGTAAAGCGCCTGGGTGGTTTCTTCCTGCTCGTTGATATTGCCCGGGTTGCCGACCAGATCAAGTGCACTGTCCCAGTCGAGCCCGCAGCAGCCGCCCGGGGTGTTGGCTGTTATGCGATCAGTGCTGGCCTTGAAATCTCTGAGAAGCGCCTGGTTCAGCAGGAAGGCCGACGAGGGTACATTCGTGTTGCCGCGCTGGAAGCTGCTGAAGGAGACGGGGCTGAGATCGCCGTCCGCAACACCCGGGAAGGGGTAGTTTCCACCGCCTGCGTTCCAGGGCTGGTAGCGGGCCGCCCAACTGGAGCCTTCCCTGTTGGTGCTGGATTTGTTGCTGTAGCGGGCGCCGGCCTGCACAGAGCGTATTATGCTGTCCTCGAAATCGTATTCCAGATCCAGCCGCGCAGCAGTGGATTCGCCTTCGTTATCATTGGGAAGCGCCTGCATCTGACCGTAGCTGTAATTCGTTGGGTCCGTGAGGAAGTCCTCATCGACGGAAATGGACGGCGTGCCGTTGAGACCATTTACCCGGATGGATTCCGGGAAGGTTACCAGGCCAAACGTGAAGTCATCGGTTTTCGATGTGGACTCGACCCGCTGCAGATCGGCTTTTATTGCCAGGCGTTCCGTGGCGTGCCATGCCATTCCCAAAGCGAAATCCTTGGTCTCGGAAGTGTTTTGGGAAAAGCGGGTACTGGTGCTCAAAGGCATTCCCAACAATTCGCCAACCTTCGTTTCCGCTCCATTTTCAGGGTCCCCATCCAGGTCCTCGTGCAGATCCGAGATTTTAGCGGTGAGCGTTCCGGAAATCAGGGCACCTCTGTCGTCGTAGACCCAGTCGCTACCCAGCGTCTGGCTGTTGACATCGAGGGCGCCGTCGATGAAGAAGGCGGCTTCGTCCCAGCGCTGATCGTGCTTGGAGCGGAAGGCGGTGGCATAGAGTTCCAGATCGTCATTGGGCGACCACTGGAGGGCAAGGTACTGGCCGTCGCGTTCGCGCTGGTAGTCGTTGCGACGCCAGTCGGAACCGCGTGGTACCCATACGGTGCGACCTTCCTCGATATTGTCGCGGGGGTGGTATGCGCGAGTATAGATGTTGTCAGCGCGGCTGGAGAGGTCTGAACTGGAGAGGTTCACCAGCACTCCGAATTCTCCCAGGCCGGTTTCCCAACGGTTGCTGTAGAGCGCAGAGTATTCGCCGTTGGCCTCTTCAATCTGGTCGCCGTAGTTGCCCTTGACGGTGGCGCTCATCACTTGGCCGTTGCTGTCGAAGGGCATACGGGTGCGCAGGTTGACCACGCCGCCCAAGCCGCCCTCAATCATGTCCGCGGTGGGGCTTTTATAGGTGTCCACACCGGCCATCAGTTCCGCCGGAACGTCGTCGAAGCTGAGGCTGCGGCCGCCGTTGGCGGAGAAGACGTCGCGGCCGTTGAGTTCGCTGCGCACTTGGCTAAGACCGCGGATGGCTACACCCGAGCCCTCGCCGGCGAAATGTTCCGGATCGCCCATATTATCGTAGCGGCTCACAGTGACACCAGGCACCCGCTGCAGTGCTTCGGCGATACTGCGGTCCGGCAGCTTGCCGATATCGGTGGCGACGATGGAATCCACAATCTGGCTCGCATCGCGCTTGATATCCTGTGCGGACAGGATACTGGCACGCTGGCCGGTGACCACGACTTCCTCCAGGGTGGCGTCACGGTTGTCTTTCTCGTCAGCGGTCTCTTCCTGAGCAGATGCGACGGCCCCCATTGCCAGCATGGAAATGCCCGAGGCCACTTGGATGTAATACGGCAGCTTTTTCTTGGCAAATGCGCCGTTATTGTTATTCATCATTGCTCTTCTCCCGTCATGGTTGGTCAATTTATAACCCAAAGACACGTTTTTTGTACCATTTAAAATTATCTCCGTGCGACCGCCGGTTTATCGTTGGTCAGGAGATAAGTCTCCCCCGCCCGCGCGTCGAAGGTTTTTGTGTTTCCTTTTTCGCGCAGGTTGAGAATCTTGTTGTCGCCGATCCGGCGCAGTGTGAATTCAGTGTCTCCGGGGAGGCGCAAACGTAGTTCGCCGCCCTTGTCGGCTTTTATGCGCGCGCTTTGCAATTTCCCCCCCTTCCACTGCATGTCCAGGGTGGCGCCACCGCGGGCGCGCAGGCCTTTTACCGAGCCGCTGGCCCAGGCTTCGGGCAGCGCCGGCAGCAGGCGGATCTCGCCGCCGTGGGACTGCAATAGCATCTCGGCGATGCCGGCGGTGGCGCCGAAGTTACCGTCTATCTGGAAAGGCGGGTGGCTGCTCCACAGGTTGGGCAGGGTGCTCTCGCGCAGCTGCGCGGCGAGGATTTTATGGGCGCGGTCGCCGTTTTGCAGGCGCGCCCAGAGGTTGAGCTTCCAGGCGCGGCTCCAGCCGGTGCCGGCGTCGCCGCGGGCTTCGAGGGAGGTGCGCGCGGCTTTGAACAGCTCTGGCGAGTCGATCTGGTGCGCCGGATAGAGGGCGAAGAGTTGCGATACGTGGCGGTGCTTGTTTTCGGGGTCGTCCAGGTCCGCCTTCCACTCCTGCAACTGGCCCCAGGCACCGATGCGCAGGCCCGGGTCGAGATTAGCCAGGGTTTTGGCCAGTTGCCGGGCGAAGGCCTTGTCGTCGAGCCGGAGGGCGGCGTCGCGGGTGTTGTGCAGCAGTTCGGACACTATCTGTTGGGACATGGCGGCGCCGGCGGTGAAGTCGCCGTGCTCCGGGGAGTAGCTGGGGGTGACCACCAGCAGGCCGTCGCGCGGGTCGGGCACCAGGGTGTCGAGCCACAGTTGCGCGGCGCCCTTCATGGCGGGGTAGGCGCGCTCGCGCAGGAATTCCATGTCACCGGAGAAGAGGTAGTGCTGGTAGTAGTGGGTCGCCAGCCAGGCGCCGGCCTCCGGCTGCCAGAAGGCGGTGGGCCATTCGATGACGCCGGTGAAGCCCCAGATGTTGGTGTTCAGGAACAGGGTCCAGCCGCGGGCGCCGAGGAGTTTTTGCGCGGCCATAGCGCCCGGTTTTTGCAGGCTGTCGACAAAGTCGAACAGGGGGCCGGTGGTCTCCGCCAGGTTGGTGACTTCCGCCGGCCAGTAGTTCATCTGCAGGTTGATGTTGGCGTGGTAGTCGGCGTTCCACGGCGGGGTGGCGGAGTGGTTCCAGACCCCCTGCAGGTTGGCGGGCAGGGAGCCGGCGCGGGAGCTGGCGATCAGCAGGTAGCGGCCGTACTGGAAGTAGAGGGCTTCCAGGGCGCGGTCGGCTGCGGCGTTGCCGCTGCCGTAGTTCTTGAGCCAGTGGTCTATCGGGTGATTTGGTTGGCGGGCCTGCGGCCCAGTGCCGAGCTGGAGCTCGGCGTTCCCAGGGGGGGCATCGTTCAGGCTCAGGGAGACGCGGCCGAACAGCGCGCGGTAGTCGGCGACGTGGTCGGCGCGCAGGGCCGGGTAGCCTTTGTGGCTGGCCCGGTCCATGCGGCCTTGTACCATCCCGTGAGCAGGATTGGGGGCCCGGTAGTGGGGGTATTCGGGGGCGTAGTCGGTGCCGGCGGCCAGCAGCAGGGTGGCGCTGTTGGCGCCGGTGACGCGGATGCCGCCGTCGTCGGTGTGGGCGAGGTTTCCGCCCTCGGTGATGACCTGCAGCTGGGTTTCGTAGCCCAGGTCGTTGTCGTGCAGTTCGCCGCTGGCGGTGATGCGGCCGTTATCGACCGAGATCAGCGCGCTGCGGTTGTCCGGAATATTGAGTTTGGCCGTGAAGCTGATGCGGTTTTCGCGGTCGGCCGCCAGGTGGACGGCGATGACGCCGTCGGGATAGCTGGCGAAGTATTCCCGTGTGTAGTGCACGCCATCGGCGGAGTAGCTGACCCGGGCAACCGCATCGGCGATATCCAACTCGCGCCGGTAGTCGCTGACCGTTTCCGGCTGCGGGAAGGCCAGTTGCAGTTCGCCGAAGCTCTGGTAGTCGCCGTAGGCCGGGTCCTTGCGGCCCAGCTGTTCGGCGACGCTCTCGGGGGCCAGGCTGCCTTTCTCGTTCAGGGCCCGGCGCACCTGGTCCAGGGTGTTCGCCTGGGACTCCGCGGGGATGCCGAAGTCATAATCGCCGCTCTTGGAGCCGGGCCCGCCGGTCCACAGGGTCTTTTCGTTGAACTGCAGGGTATCCAGCGCTACGCCGCCCTGTACCGCGGCACCCATGGCGCCGTTGCCGATGGGAAGACTCTCCCGCTCCCAGTCCTGCGCCGGGCGATCGAACCAAAGGCTGAGGCTGTCCGCTTGTACTGGCACCCAAATGCACGCGGCCACTGCGACGCAGGGGCGCAGCAGGCGTGTTATGGTGCGGCGTGGAGCCGTTAGGCTCCTTGTGGCTGCTGGGTCTCTCATCATTTTCGGCGCAAGTATGTGTTTATTGTCGAGCGCTTGGCGGGGTGGCCCCGCTCATTGTTCTCTCTCGTTTTGCCGCTGCGGCCGGCGTTCTCCGGAGAGGTTCTGGCTACAGCTTGCTGGTTACATTACCAACAAATGTAAACGTTTACAATATTAATCACAATGATATGCTAAATGGGCGGCAGGGCAGGTGGTACGGGGCTTCTGGCGGTATTTCCCGGTTCGCCCGGCACCTGGATGGGTGGGTATTGACGGGCTGTCGGGCCCGCGATGTCGGTGGTTGTTGGGTGAGAGGCGGGGGAGATCGCGGTATAGTTCGTGTTTGGCCGATCAAACCCCAGCGTGGATTGGGCGGCTCTCTCGGATCGGGATAGCTCGTGAAACAATTTTCCAATACTAACAAATAGCAGAGGCTATACGCCAGTGGATAGACAGCACAATGGACACAACCTGACCCAGCAGCTGGTGCACACGCTGGGCGCGGCCATCGTCGACGGCCGCTACAGCAGTGGCGAGGGGCTGCCCTCCGAAGCGGGGCTGTGCGACGAGTACGGCATCAGCCGCAGCGCCACCCGCGAGGCGATCAAGATGCTGACCGCCAAGGGCCTGGTCACCTCCCGCCCGCGCCAGGGCATCCGTGTGCAGCCGCGGGAGCGCTGGAACCTGTTCGATCCGGATGTGCTCAGTTGGATGCTCCGCGCCAGTCCCTCACTGGAGATGCTGCGGGAGTTCCTGCAACTGCGCACGGCCATCGAGCAGGAGGCGGCCGCCCTCGCGGCGGCGGAGCAGGACCGGGGGCGGATTGCGGGCATTGGCGCGGCCCTGCATTCCATGAAGAGGGCGGAAGAGGGGCTGGACGACCCGGTGGGAGCGGATATCGCCTTCCATATCAATATACTCAACGCCACCAATAACGCCTTCTATATTCAACTGGGCAGTTTTATCGAGATGGCGCTGCGGGTGAGCATCCGCTTTACCAACCGCATCAAGGGTGTGGAGACGGCCAGCTACCGGAACCACAAACGGCTCTACGACGCCATTGACCGGGGCGATGCCCAGGCCGCGCGCAAGGCCTCCGCGGCAATGCAGAACGAGGCTCTGGCCCTGATCGAGAGTGAACTGGCCGACAGGGCCGAGGCGGCGACGGCCTGAGCGGTGCGCCGTTCCCGTCCGCCGGGATTCCAGTGTAGGAGCGGCGGGGCGGCCGTCCGCCCCGCCGCTGCTACAAAGTCAATCGCCGGAGTGGGCTGCGGTTATTGCGCCGCGCGATAGGCGTAGGCCCCCATCACCGCACCCACGAAGCCGCCGGCCGTACGGGTGCTCAACATTTTCCCGTCGGCATTTTCCAGCAACGGCGTCCACGCCTTCCCATTCGCGCTGTAGAGAAAATCGTAGCGGTCGGCCCGTGCGTCGATGCGCAAGTAGAGTGGCGCGCTGTCGCTGACCTCCACTGGCGCGGAGGCGATCGGCTCGCCGTGCTCACTGTCCCCCGTGCCGGCGCGGCGCCTGACCACCAGCCGCGGCTCGCCTTTCCCACCCTGCTCCACGCCGAAGAAATAGAAATGGTCGTCGTTCTGGAAGGCCGTCAGGCCGGCGCGGTCGCCGCTGCGCGCCGGCCGGTAGCGCATGGCCGTGGTGGCCTGGGCATACAAATGCTGCTGGCGGCGGGCGACGAAAGACGGCCGGCCGTAATCCCCCAGTGCTTCGGGGCGCGCGCGGATTCTCAGGCTGCCCGGTTCGCTCGCCAGGTCGTGCCAGGGCTCGCCCGTCGGCTGGCGCAGGAAGAGCCAGTAGGGGGCGAGTTTTTTCTGCTCGAATTCCTCGCGCAGGGTGAAATTGCCGGACAGCGGAATGGCCGGCGCCGGTTGCGCGGGCAGTGCCGGGCGCGGGGCCTGGTAGGGAACCTTTTCCTCCCCCCGGGCGATCACCGGCCAGCCGTCCTCCCAGCGCACCGGCATCAGGAAGGTTTCGCGGCCGGTATTGTAGAAATCCCCTTCGTAAGGACGCACACCGAGAAAGGTGGCCCACCAGTTGCCCTCGCGATCCTGCACGAAATCCGCATGGCCGACGGAGGTGATGGGATTTTCCCGCTCCGGGTCCAGGTGGCGCTGGGTCAGCAGCGGATTCTTTTTCCAGGGCGTGAAGGGGCCGAACACCGACTCGCCCTTGAACACCACCTGCGAGTGGCCGATCGCCGTGCCGCCCTCGGCGGCAATCAGGTACAGCTGGCCGTCGCGGCGGAAAAAGTGCGGCCCCTCGATCCAGATGGGTTTCTGCACGATGTCCACGCCGCCGTTCACGATCATTTTGCGCGGGCCCGTCAGCTTCAATGACTCCGGATCGAACTCCTGTACCCAGAGCGCGCGGTGGCCGTCGTAGAGGGGCTCGCCGATGGGGGCGTCGTTGTTGACGATATAGGCGCGGCCGTCGTCGTCGAAAAACAGTGACGGGTCTATGCCGCCCATTTCCGGCAGCCACACCGGGTCCGACCAGGGGCCGGCGGGGTCCTTGGCGGTGACGACAAAGTTGCCGCCGCACCTGACGCAGGTGTTGAGCACATAGAAGGTGCCGTCGTGGTAGCTGATCGCCGGGGCGAAGAGGCCGCTGGAAACATCGAGGTTGGCGAAATCCACTTGCGAGGGGCGGTCGATCACATTGCCGATCTGCGTCCAGTTGACCAGGTCGCGGCTGTGGAAAACCGGCAGGCCCGGGAAGTAGGCGAAGGTGGAGTTGACCAGGTAGTAGTCGTCTCCCACTTGTACGATGCTCGGGTCCGGGTAGAAACCGGTCAGTATTGGGTTGCGGTAATTTTTTTCGTCGAGCGGCGTTTCGAACACTGCGTCGCGGCCGCTGTATTCGAACCAGTCGAAACTGGCGTGGCTGCCGGTGTCCGGCGCGGATTGGGTTGGGGCTGCGGCCGACAACAGTAGTGCCGCCAAAAAACCTTTTTGCATTTTTATATTTCCCTGCGGGTTTCGGGCGAATTCAAGATCCGCCCCTTGTTATAGTTTTCGTCATTCCGGCGCAGGCCACCCTTGCCGGCGGCCCCGGGGCGCACCGATTATCCACCCTCCGAATTTCGAAACTTGAGTTGGTGAAATTAGGCGCCATTTATCGAGTGGTGCCCCCGTTGACTTAATGTAAACGTTTACATTAAGGTTGTGAACCATAAAACAATAACGACACCGGTACTGGCGATGAACAGAGAAAAACTCTCGGTGGTGGAGAAGGTGGGCTATAGCCTCGGCGACCTGGCCGCGAACCTGATCTTCCAGACCCTGTTGACCTTCCTGGCCTTTTTCTACACCGACGTCTACAAAATCCCGGCCGCCCAGGCCTCGACCATTATCTTTATCGGCGGCATGGTGGGTGCCCTCTTTACCCCGGTGATGGGCATGATCGCCGACCGCACCCATACCCGCTGGGGCAAGTTCCGGCCCTGGCTGCTGTGGACCTCGGTGCCCTTCGGCGCCGTGGCACTGCTGGCGTTCAGCACGCCGGATTTCGGCCCGGGCGGCAAGGTGCTCTACGCCTTCGCCACCTACATCCTGCTGGTACTCATCTACTCCGCCAACAACCTGCCCTACGCCGCACTGAGCGGCGTGCTCACCGGCAATATGGCGCAGCGCAACAGCCTCTCCGCCTACCGTTTCGTGGCGGTGATGGTCGCCCAATTCATCATCCAGGCGCTGCTGTTACCGCTGGTGCTACTGCTGGGCGACGGCGACAAGGCCGCCGGCTTCGAGAACGCCATGACGCTCTTTTCCGTGGTGGGCGTGGTTTTCTTCCTGATCGCCTTCGCCGTCACCCGCGAGCGGGTGGTGCCGGCGCCGGAGCAGCGCTCCAGCGTGCTGCAGGACCTGGCCGACCTGGCGAAGAACCGCCCCTGGCTGATCATGCTGTCGCTCACCGTGCTGGTGTTCGTGACCCTGGCGCTGAAGGGCGGCATGTACGTGTACTACTTCCAGAATTACCTGAGCGAGCCGGCGCTGGCGGCCTTCCTGGATCGCATCGGCTTCAATGGGTTCATCGCCGGCTTGAACAGCCTGCTCAGCGGCATGGGAATGACCGGCTTCCGCTGGCCGGAGGACGCGCCCACCTCCGCCTTTAGCCTGTTCAATGCCGGCGGCATTATTTTCATGATTCTCGGTATTGGTCTGTCCAAGCCTCTGGCGGACCGGTTCGGCAAGCGCGACGTGTTCGGCGGCGCCCTGTTCGTATCCACCCTGTTTGTGCTCGCCTTCTACTTTTTCCCGCCTCGCGCCATCGGCCTGGTGTTCGTGTCGCAGATACTGCACGGCTTTTTCTACGGCATCACCATTCCCCTGTTGTGGGCCATGATCGCGGACGTGGCGGACTACTCCGAGTGGAAGAACGGCCGCCGCGCCACGGCCATCGTATTTTCAGCGATGTTGTTCGGGCTCAAGGCCGGGCTCTCCATCGGCGGCGCCCTGGTGGCGGGCATACTGGCGCTCTACGGCTACGATGCCAACCTGCCCGCGCAGGGCGCGGAGGCGGTGGCCGGCATTCGGCTGTCCGTCAGCCTGTACGCATCGCTGCCCTTCCTGTTCGGCATAGCACTGCTGTTCGGCTACGAGATCAACAAGAAACTGGAATCCCGGATCGAGGCGGATCTGGGGGAAAGAAGAAGCGCCGCGGCGTAAATAAAACAAATAATGAGACGGCATAAACTATGGAAACTCTGGACTGCGAAGCTCTTGAGAAGAAGGCGATTTCCCAGCCACTGGTGAAACATATTTACACTGCGGACCCGTCCGCCCACGTCTTTGAGGGCAGAATCTATATCTACCCCTCCCACGATGTCGAGGCCGGCATCGCCTTCAACGACAATGGCGATCACTTTGCCATGGAGGACTACCATGTGTTGCGCATGGACGGCCCGGAAAGCCCGGCACTGGACTGCGGTCTGGCGCTGCACGTCAAAGACGTGCCCTGGGCCGAGCGGCAGATGTGGGCGCCGGACGCCGCCTGCAAAAACGGCAAATACTATCTTTACTTCCCGGCCAAGCGCGCCGACGGCATTTTCCAGATCGGCGTTGCCAGCGGGAATTCGCCCGCCGGCCCCTTTACCGCGGAGCCGCGGGCCATCGAGGGCAGTTACTCCATTGACCCGGCTGTTTTTGAGGATAAGGGTGCCGATGGCGACAGCGAATTCTATATGTACTTCGGCGGTATCTGGGGTGGCCAGTTGCAGAAGTACCGCGACAATGCCTATTCCGAATCCAACGAAGAGCCTGCGGATGAAGCGCCGGCGCTGGGGCCGAGAGTCGCGCGTTTATCGGAAGACATGATGCAATTCGCCGAGGCGCCGCGGGAAATCCTGATCCTCGACGAAAGCGGCCAGCCGCTGCTGGCCGGCGACCACGAGCGCCGCTTCTTCGAGGCCGCCTGGATGCACAAGCATCGGGGCCAATACTATTTCTCCTACTCCACTGGCAACACCCACTATCTCTGCTATGCCACTGGAGACAACCCCTATGGGCCTTTTACTTATCGCGGCCGCATACTAGAGCCGGTGGTGGGCTGGACCACCCACCACTCCATCTGTGAATACGAGGGGCGCTGGTATCTCTTCTATCACGACTCCCTGTTGTCCGGCGGCGTTACCCACCTGCGCTCGGTAAAAATGACTCCGCTCACCCACAGGGAAGACGGCAGCATCGCCACCATCGAACCCTATGGCGGGGGGCTGAATCCATGTTCAACAATAAAATAACCCGGTTCCTGTTCCTATGCGCCTTCGCCCTGACGGCCCCCGCCACCTGGGCGCTCGGCGACCCAGCCTACGTCACCAGCGCTCCGCAGGCGGGCAGCCTGGAACTGGTGGGCCCGAAAAGCGTTGCGGCCATCTACGTTGACAACGGGGACCACAAGGGCCTGCGGCGCGCGGTCGCCGACCTGCAGTCGGATATCGAAACCGTCACTGGCCGACGCCCGCAAATAGTGCATTCGACGGAAGCCGTTACCGGGCACGCGGTCATCATCGGCACCATCGGCCGGAGCGCGCTGCTCGATCAGCTGATAGAAAGCGGAAAGCTCGACCCCGGCGCCGTAGCCGGGCAGTGGGAGGGCTACCATATCGAAACCCTCGACAACCCGCTGCCGGGAATCGAGCGGGCCCTGGTCATTGCCGGCGCCGACAAGCGCGGCGCCATCTATGGCAGCTACGATCTCTCCGAACAGATCGGTGTGTCACCCTGGCACTGGTGGGCGGACGTGCCCGCGGACAAAAAAGACCGCCTCTACGTCGCCGCCAACACCCGCCTCCAGGACGCCCCCAAAGTCCAATATCGCGGTATCTTCCTCAACGACGAGGCGCCCGCGCTCACCGGTTGGGCGACGGAAAAATTCGGCGGCTTCAACCACCAGTCCTACGAGCATGTGTTCGAATTGCTGCTGCGCCTGAAGGCCAATTATTTGTGGCCGGCCATGTGGAACAACGCCTTCGCCGACGACGACCCGCAGAACATGATCCTCGCCGACGAGTACGGCATCGTCATGGGTACTTCCCATCACGAACCCATGATGCGCGCGGACAAGGAGTGGAACCGCTACGGCAAGGGCCCCTGGGAATATTCCACCAACCGGGAAAACCTCCGCAAATTCTGGCAGGAGGGCGCCAGGCGCAACAAAAATTACGAAAGCCTCTGGACCCTGGGCATGCGCGGCCAGGCGGACACGCCCATGAGCGAGGGGGAGAATATCGGCCTGTTGGAAAAAATCGTCAGCGACCAGCGGGATATTCTCGAACAGGCCTTCGGCGATGCCAGCGCCGTGCCCCAGGTGTGGGCGCTCTACAAGGAAGTGCAGGGCTTCTACGAAAAGGGCATGCGCGTCCCCGACGACGTCACCCTGCTCTGGTCCGACGACAACTGGGGCAACCTGCGCCGCCTGCCCACACCCGAGGAACGCGGGCGCAAAGGCGGAGCCGGCATCTACTACCATTTCGACTATGTGGGCGGCCCGCGCTCCTACCGCTGGATCAACACCGTTCCCATCGCCAAGGTCTGGGAGCAGATGAACCTGGCCTACGCCTATGAGGCCAACCGCATCTGGATTACCAACGTGGGCGATCTGAAGCCGATGGAGTTTCCCATCGAGTTTTTCCTGCGCCTGGCCTGGAACCCGGAGCGCTGGCCGAAAGAGCGCCTGGTGGAATACGGCCAGTTGTGGGCCGCGCGGGAGTTCGGCCCCGAACACGCCGCGGACATCGAACAGCTCGTCACCGGCTACACCCGCCACAACGGCCGCCGCAAACCGGAACAGGTGGCGCCGGAAACCTACAGCCTGATCCATTACCGCGAGGCGGAGCGTATTGAAGCGGAACTGGACGGGCTGGTGGAAATAGCGGAAGACCTCTACCGGAAAATGCCGGCAGAAAAGCGCGATGCCTTCTACCAGCTGGTGCTCTACCCAATAAAGGCCAGCGCCACCGTCACCAAACTGAACATCGCCACCGCCCGCAACCGCCTCTACGCCAGCCAGGGCCGCGCAGACGCGGAACAATATGCCGAACAGGCGCGCCGGCTGTTTGCGCAGGATGCCGCGCTGGAGCGCGAATACCACGAGGAAATCGCCGGTGGCAAGTGGAACCACATGATGTCGCAGCCCCGGATCGGCTACACCAACTGGAACAACCCCGCCGCCAACACCATACCCATCCTGTACAGTTACCGGCCCAACAGCGGTGCGGACATGGGCGTGGCGGTGGAGGGCATGGAGGCCGCCTGGCCGGAGTCCAGCGCCAACAGCTGGCCGCACGACGGCTCCTTCCAGATGCCCGCCTTCGACCCTTTCGGCAAGCAGAGCCGGACAATAGAAATCTACAACCGCGGCACGCAACCTTTTACTTACAGGGCCGAGCCCAGCGATGACTGGATACGGTTGAGCGAGCGCAGCGGCGAGGTCAAAGTGCAGCGCGAACTGCAGGTGCGCATCGACTGGAGCAGGGTCCCCGAGGGGCGCAGCGAGGGCAGCGTGCATATCTCCGGTACCGGCTACGGCGGCGCCAGAATAAAAGTGTTCGCCCACAAGCCGGAAGCGGCGCTGATGAGCCTGGCGCGCGAAGCCGGCGGATTCGTGGAGGCGGACGGTTATATTTCCATGGAAGCGGCCAGTTACAGCGACAAGGGCGCGGCCTCCGGTATCGAGTGGCAGGAAATTCCCAACCACGGCCGCACCAGGTCTTCCGTGACCGTCTTGCCCGCCAGCGATACCCGCTTCCAGACTCCGCAAAAGGCGCCCTGGCTGGAATACGAAGTGTTCTTTACCAGCGCCGGGGAATTTGAAGTCAGCGCTTACTTCGCTCCGACACTGAATGTCCAGCCCGGCCACGGCCTGCGCTACGCCCTGGCCTTTGACGACGAAAAACCGCGCGTGGTGGATATCCTGGAAAACTTTGACAGCGCCCGCTGGGAAGAGGCGGTGAGCAATGGCGTGCACCTCTCAAAGAGCAGGCATACCGTCACCCGCCCCGGCCCGCGCAAACTGCGCATCTACGCCCTGGACCCGGCGCTGACCCTGCAGAAAATCGTCATAGACACCGGCGGCTTGCGGCCCAGCTACCTGGGACCGCCGGAGAGTGCGCGCCTTTAGCCGGGTAGCGCCAGAATGAGAATGAAATGGTGATGTTCCGGAATGCGGCAATGGCACTGCTGCTGGTCGCCTGCTCATCCGCTAGCGGAGAGCAGGCCAGGAATCCAATTATCTGGGCGGATGTTCCCGACGTCTCGGTGATCCGGGTAGGGGACACCTACTATATGAGCAGCACCACCATGCATATGAGCCCGGGGCTGCCGATCATGAAATCCACGGATCTGGTCAACTGGGCGCTGGTGCGTTACGCCTACGACACGCTGGCGGACAACGACGCCCTGAACCTGGAGAACGGGCGGGATGCCTACGGCCGGGGCTCCTGGGCCAGCAGTTTGCGCTTCCACGATGGCTATTTCTATGTCTCCACCTTTTCTGCCAGCTCCGGCAAAACCCACCTATTCAAAACCCGGGACATCGAGGGCGGCGACTGGCAGGAGACGGCATTTGAACCCGACCTGCACGACCACTCGCTGTTTTTTGAGGACGGCCGCACCTATATGGTTTACGGCAGCGGCGATATCCGCCTGGTGGAACTGGAAGCGGACCTCTCCGGAATCAAGGCCGGCGGCGTAAACCAGGTCATTATCCTCGATGCCAGCAGGATCGCCGCGGAAGACATCATGCTGCCGGCGGAAGGGTCGCAGCTGCACAAGATAAACGGCAAGTATTACCTGATGACCATTACCTGGCCCAAAGACGGCATGCGGACGGTACTGGTGCACCGCGCCGACCGTCTCACCGGCCCCTACGAGGGGCGGGTGGCCCTGCAGTACCAGGGGATAGCGCAGGGTGGTCTCGTGGACACGCCGGACGGCGAGTGGTACGCCCTGCTGTTTGGCGACCGCGGTGCCGTAGGTCGCATTCCCTATCTCGTACCCGTCACCTGGCGGGATGGCTGGCCAGTGCTGGGTGTGGATGGCGAGGTGCCCGACACGCCGGGCATCCCGCTGCGCAATCACAATGTGGCCGGCATCGTCGCATCCGACGAGTTCGGCCGGCGGCAACTGCCCCTGGCCTGGCAGTGGAACCACAACCCGGACGGTGAGCATTGGTCCCTGTCGGCGCGGCCCGGCTATCTGCGCCTGACCAATGGCCGGGTGGATGAGGGTTTGCTGCAGACCCGCAACACACTGACCCAGCGCACCTTCGGCCCGGAAAGTTCGGCATACACCCGGCTCGAGTTGTCGGGAATGCGCGATGGCGACGTGGCCGGTCTTGGATTGCTGCAAAAGCACTTCGGCTATGTAGGCGTCCGGCAGTCGGACGGGAAGCGCTCGCTGGAAATGGTACGCGTCGGCAGTGCATCACCCCCGGCTTCGATTCCCCTGCAGCAGGAGCAGGTATACCTGAAAGTGCACTGCGATTTCCGGACGCGCAATGACCGGGCGCAATTCTATTACAGCCTGGATGGGCAAAAATGGGCCCCCCTCGGCGAGCCGTTGGAAATGCGCTACACCCTGCCGCACTTTATGGGTTATCGCTTCGCGCTGTTTAATTTTGCAACGGAAGCGCCGGGCGGCTATGTGGACTTCGATTATTTCCGCCTCGATGAACCGCCTTCTTTTACTCGAGGGCCCCGTTTGGGTGAGTGAGGGCGTAAACATCGTCCATTTAGGGCACATCCGCCCGTAGCCTGCTTGCAGGCGAATGGCGACATGGCTTCGTTCTTGTTCGTCGGCAAGCAGCTCCCTACGGTGTTGAAAGGTTTTGATTCAACAGTATTGCAGTTAAGGCGCGGCGGCAGATACGCGGAGCAAGGCGCAGTCCGGAGCTAAAATGATAACGTTATCATTTTTCTTGAATAGATGATATCTGCGCCAAATCCAGAAAGTTTTCCGACGTTTATAGATATCCTCATACCATACCATTGACATATGTTACTGGCTGATGTCACCATCATTGGTAGCGGTACCATTTTTCGGCAGTAGACAGTAAATCAATAATAACCATGCCGCTGAGACGCTCTTAGCCTTGTTCCCAGGGCGCCGTGGCGGCATCAGTGAGAGGAGAGTAGCTGCCGCGGGTTTCGCCCCGGTAACGGCGGCCGCTGAGAAAAATGAAAAAAAACCACCCCTTTTCGTGTTTAGACGTACCCAACACAATCCCATCCACCGCAAGTGATAGTGCCCCCTTTTTCAGGCGTTCGATGTTGGCAGTGGCCATTGCGGCCTGCAGTTTTCCGGCATTGGCGCAGGATGTTGAAGAGCAGGAGGCAGCGCAGGAGACAAGCCGCCAGCAGACCGAGGAGACCCGCAGCAAATACGACGCCGCGGAGCTCGAGGAGATCACGGTGACCGCCCAGCGCGCAAACATGCAGAGTGCCCAGGCCATCAAGCGCGAGGCGGGCACCGTCGTCGACTCGATTACCGCGGACGACATAGGTTCTTTCCCGGACAAGTCCGTGGCGGAAGCGCTACAGCGTGTCCCGGGTGTGGCGGTAAACCGCTTTGCGGCGCCAACGGATACCGCACACTTCTCTGCCGAGCCCTCCGGGGTGCTGGTGCGCGGCCTCAACCACGTCCGTACCGAATTTAACGGGCGCGACTCCTTCAGCGCCAATTCCTCGCGAGGCTTGGGCTGGGGGGATGTGTCGCCGGAGATGATGGCCGGTGTGGACACCTATAAAAACCAGATGGCGGAACTCATCGAAGGCGGTATTGCCGGTACGGTAAATATGCGTACCCGTGTGCCGTTCGACCAGCAGGGCGCTATGTATGCCGCGACCATTGCTTCCAACTATGGTGACCTGGCCGAGGAAGTCACCCCCGACGCCTCCGCTCTCTTCAGCAACCGCTGGGAAACCAGTTCCGGGGAATGGGGCATCCTGGGGAACCTGGCCTACTCCCATGTAAAAACACGCTCCCAGGGCAACCAGTACGGTAAGCTGGTCCCCTATACCCACCCGGACTACGCAGACGAGAGGGTTTGGATTCCCACCAATCTCGCCATGCGGGACAATCTCTACGACAGAACCCGCCTGGGTGGTTCTCTAGCCCTGCAGTGGCAAAATGCTGATGAATCCGTGGTCTTTACCAGTCAATACAACAGCTCGGAATACGAAAACGCCTGGGAGGAATATGTAGTCATCACCTCAATGGCCAATGACCCGGGTGCCGGGAACAGTATTTTTTACGAGCATACGTCGGAAAACCTGGCTAATGCCGAGCCTATGCCGGCACCAGGTACCGATCCTTTTACCTTCGACGACAACGGTGTTTTCCAGACCGGCACCATGGTGCGCAATCAGGGCTGGTGGGGCAGCAACAACGCGAGTTCCGCGGACCGCGGCGCCGTTGCCAGCGGTTTGCCCGTTATGGATGTAGAGGGTTCCAACGCGAATGGCGGCATCCGGGGCACCGACGTCGTTACCGAGTCCCGCTACAGTTCCACTACCAATAAAACAGAAGACTTTAGCGCCAACCTGAAGTGGGCAATCACGGATAGGATCCGCTCAAACTTCGACGCGCAATACGTAAAGGCCACTGTCGAAAGCTGGGATGTCACAATGGGTTTTGGCACCTTCGCCAATGCCGAGATAGACCTGCGCGACAAGAGCGTAAACCTGCTGGCGCCCTCCTATATCAATATGTCACCCGGCGGCTATGCGAATCCGAACAACTACCGCCTTCAGCACATAATGGACCACTTCGAAGACAGCGAAGGCGAAGAGTTCGCCCTGCGCTCCGACTTCGAGTTTGATCTGGAGTTCGACCATTTGGAATCCGTGAAAGTGGGTGCCCGTTACGCCGATCGCGACCAGATAGTGCGCTCCACGAACCACAACTGGGAGAGTGTCGCCACCACCTGGAGCGGCAACCAGGCCCACTACTACAATATCGACCGACATGAACCCACACCCGGCGGCACCAATGGCAACCAGCCCGATTTTACCGGCTATCCGGAAGGCTATTACGAGCTGCGCAACTTTGACCAGGACTACCACAACCTCGGCCAGCAGGAATTCTATTTTGCCAATATGGATTACTTGGCCGACCGCGCGCTTATGGAGTCGACCCTTGGCGGCCCAGCACTGGGATTGAGTGGGGCTGGCTGGGAGCCTGCCTGTTCCGGGCTGGGTGACCGCACAGGAGTTATCGAAGGTGAATGCGTTACGCCGGCTGAATGGATTGAAGTGTCGGAAGAGACTCTGGTCGCCTATGTCCAGTTTCAGCTTGGCGGTGATGAGGCCACTTTAGCCGGTATTCCCTACAGCGGCAATATCGGGCTGCGCTATGTAAGGACCGAGAATGTCAGTGGCGGTGGCATCGCGTTTGAGTCGGTCAATTCCGATTATATCTGGAACGAAGCCACCGATGATATTTCCACTCGAGGTGCGGAAATACCCGGGGGGCTGGGCTATCTGAAGTGCGAGTTCCCGGAACCGGACGAAGGTCAGGACGCCCCCGCAGTACCGGGCACAATGGGCTGTTATATCTCACCCGAGGATGCCTATTACCTGCTGGGTGAGGACCAGACCAGCGTCGCGGAGAAAACCCACCACCATCTGTTGCCAAGCTTCAATTTGAAGCTCGAGTTTACCGACGAGCTTCAGGGGCGGATCGGTTTGTCCCGGGCCATGTCGCGGCCGGATATCGGCAACTTGCGGAATTTCGTGCGCGTGGTCGGGGAATTACCCGATATCAATAACGCGGACGATCCCAACTGGGTTAAAAACAGTTCCGGTGAGATAGTGGGTGCAAATGTCAATTTTACCGGTAGCGCACACAACCCGTACCTGAAGCCCATCCTCGCCGACCAGCTAGACTTGACTCTGGAATGGTATTTCTCAGACCTCGGTTCACTGACTGGTGGGATCTTCTTCAAGGAGTTCAAGGATTATATTCAGACGGGAAGATACGAGCGCACATTGGAAAGCAATGGTATTGAGCACACGGCAGTCCTTAAGGGCCCACAAAATGGCGATGGAGCAAAAATCCAGGGATTTGAGATAGCCTATCAGAACTTCTTTGATTTTCTCCCTGATCCATTCAGGGGATTTGGTGTTCAGGCCAACTATACCTACCTGGACAATCAGGGTATAGAAAACACCACCGTGTCCAATGGTACCCTATCCGGCGAGGCGGAGAGCACTGCCAGTTCCGATACTGTTGAGGTCGATGTGTTGCAGGGGCTCTCGGAACATACTTACAACCTGATCAGCATGTACGAGCGCGATGCCTGGTCTGCGCGGCTGGCATACAATTGGCGTTCCGAGTTTATGGTCACCGCAATAGATTGCTGTATCGGCCGACCCATGTGGCAGGACGATTACGGCCAGCTGGACGGTTCCATTCAATACAATTTTTCGAACAACGTGACGGTAGCGCTAAAAGCGAGCAATATCCTCAACGAGGAAACGGTACTTGAGCAGCAGGTACAGAACGCCACCAATGTTGACGAAGGGTTGCAGGACGCAACTGCGGGACAAACGCTGCCTGCGTCCTGGTTCCAAAACGACCGCCGACTGACACTCAGCATGAGCTTGCGCTTCTAAGCTTCTCAAGCGTTGGGCTGAAGTAATATTGGGTTCGCTACCGATTTAGGCGTCCAGCTTCGGCCCTAAACAATGAATGCTCCCAACTTGGGTGCTGCTAGTGCAGCACCCCTTTTTATCCAGGTAGTTCATGTGCCGGAAAAAACGGATATAGTCATCGTCGGCGGGGGTACAGCGGGTTGGATGTGTGCCGCAGCCCTGGCTGCACAAGGTATCGCCAAGCTCTGCCGTATAACCCTGGTCGAGGGCCAAGCCAGCCATCCGGCAGGTGCCGGATATACAACACTGCCCTCGATAAAAGCCTTCCACAGACTTTTGGGTCTTGACGAAGCCGATCTGCTACGCCAGACATTGGCCACCTTCAAGCTGGGTACGGAATTCTCCGGCTGGAGTGAGTTCCAGGCTGCCTATTTTCATCCCTTTGGTAGCTACGGCGACAAGGCCGGTGGGTTGGATTTCCTGCAGCACTGGCTGCGCGCACGCGGAGAAGGACTCGCACAACCGCTCGAAGACTACTCTTATTGCATAGCCGCAAGTAAGCGCAACCGATTTGACTTTCCCACTAAAGATCCCAAGAGCATCGCCTCCACTTACGACTATGCCTATCACCTGGATGCGGATTTATACAAAGAGTGCCTGAAAAATCTCGCCGTAAACTGTGGTGTCATTCGCCTTCAGGATTGGGTTGACGATACTGGCAGAAATTCCGTAAATGGCAATATTGAACGACTGATGCTGAAGTCCGGAAAAACACTAAAAGGCGACTTCTTTATCGACTGCTCCGGGTCAGATGCGATTTTGATCGGAGAATCCCTGGGTGTAGGTGCTGTTGACTGCTCACATTGGTTGCCCTGCGACCGGACGATTGCCATTTCGAGCAGTGGTGGAGGTTTGCCTCCCTACACTCGTGTTATGGCGAAGGCGGCGGGCTGGCAATGGAAAATACCGCTGCAAAACAGCAGCAACGGCTACGTCTACTCGAGTGGCGTCATCAGTGATGATGAGGCCGCCAATGAGCTCCACAAAAGCCTGGACGGAAATCCTGTTTCGGCCCCCTTACTGTCAAGCTTTAAGTCGGGCTACCGGGAAACCACCTGGTACAAAAACTGTGTCGCCGTAGGCGCGGCAGGGGCTTGTTTCGATCCTCTGGAACCCACCGGTCTTTATCTTGTCCAGGCGGCAATTACCCAACTGATTCGGCTATTCCCGGGAGAGGGGCAAGGTCCGATGCCGGCGAAGGAGTTCAACCGGCATATCGAAGAAGAATATACCCGGATCAGGGACTTTCTGATCCTGCACTACCACTTGGCAAGCCGCACAGACTCCGAGATCTGGCGGCACTGTAAAGAGATGGTCATTCCGGAAGCTCTGGAGCAGAAAATTACTCTGTTTAAAAAGCGCGGATTCCTCGATGTCGACGCGGCCGGCCCATTCCCTGTTGCGAGCTGGATAAGTGTGATGACTGGGCAGGGAATATGGCCGGAATCCACAAATCCACTGCGCAGGAATTTCCCTCGGGAGGAGTTGCACAAAACGCTAGGTGGAATCCGGGGAGCTGTAAACCGGAGTGTGGAAAACATGTCCAGTCATCGCGAGTTTATTAGCCAATACCTTTCCAAGGCGGCCAAATGAATCCCTTGAAACGTATAGTTGTTGTCGGCCGGGATGCGGATGCCTGGATTACTGCACTGGCTCTGCAGAGGTTCTATGGGCGGCGCCCCATCAGCATCGACATCGAGCTGGTCGAACTCCCCTCCCTGCTGCGAAAGCAGGATGTGTATAGCACACTGCCCGTCTTGAGGGCTTTGCATAATATGTTGGGCATCAATGAAAGCCAGCTGCTCCGGTGTACCATGGGAACCTATTCTATGGGGCAGCGTTTTTCCAACTGGTCTGGGCAGGGAAGTGATTTTCTTCACCCCTATGACTCGCACGGAGTCGAGATCGGCGGCATCGCCTTTATCCACTACTGGTTAAAGGCAAGGAAAAGCGGCTTGGAGGTTCCCCTGGAGGATTTCTCCCTGGGCGCAGCGGCGGCAAAACAGGGCCGTTTTGACGCCTTGAGAGATGATAAACCTCATTTTTCCCGGGCAACCCACGGATACCATCTTAGCGCCGTGGAATACGTAGGGGCCATGGCATCGCTGGCCCTCAAGGAAGGGGTTGCGCACTCTTACGGCCAGATACACTCGGTCAAGGTGGCCAACGGTAATATCAGTGAGATTGAATTGAGCGATGGCCGGTGCCTGTCCGCCGACCTGTTTATCGATGCAAGTGGTGAAGATGCTGCACTGATTGGCCGGCTTGAAGAGAGCTCTTTCGAAAGCTGGCAGCACTGGTTTCCCGCGGATAGCCTGCTTGTGGCTGAAGCTCCGGCACTTTCGCCGATGCCCACTTTTGCACAGATTGCGGCGGTTGAAAGCGGTTGGCTGGGTATCTACCCACTGGTGAAACGCACGGCACTGCGAATGCTGTTTGCCCGCGGGCAGGCCTCCGGTGACAGCGTGCTTGAGTCGGTGGCCGGGCAGTCTGGCATGCCGTTGGAAAACCTGGTGGCCTCTTCATTTTCCAGTGGCATACGCCGGAAATCCTGGTGTGGGAACTGTCTGGCATTGGGCTGTTCGTCGGCGAGGTTGGAGCCTCTGGATGCCACTGATCTCAATGTTCTGCACACCGGCTTGGCTTATTTCATCAGTCTCTTCCCGGTAAGTGAATCATTCTCCGAAGAGGCGGCGCTTTTTAACCAAAAGATGCAATCACATGTCGAAAGATTGCGTGATTTCAGTTTGGTGCATTATATTTTGAACCGGCGTTACGAAGAGGAATTCTGGGATCAGTGCAGAGGTCCCGTTTTGCCGGAAGAGTTGAAGTACAGGTTTGACCTATTTGCGCAGCGCGCCGAGTCGGTCGCATGCGAAGAGGAGGTGTTTGGAAAAGATAGCTGGGTTTCCATTCTGATCGGGCATGGGCTGCTTCCGAATTTCTATAATCCGCTGGTAGAGCGTGTTCCGGAACAGGAGCTGATCTCCAGGTTTCAAAAGATTCTGAAAATTATTGCCGAAGAAGTAGATGAATTCCCCAGTCTCCAGGCTCATGTGGATATGATGGCATAAACAATAACTCCAACTATTTCCATGATAAATAAAATAAAGAAAATTGTTGTTATCGGTGGCGGTACTGCCGGTTGGATGACCGCGGCTTCCCTGTCCAACTCCCTGGGAAGCGAGCACTACAGCATTACTCTGGTAGAGTCCGACAGTATCGGCACTGTCGGCGTGGGTGAGGCGACTATTCCACCACTCTTGCTTTACAACAAATCCCTCGGTATTGACGAAGTGGATTTTGTGCGGAAGACAAAGGCTACCTTTAAACTCGGTATCCGGTTTGTAAACTGGAGAAACATCGGAAAAGAGTATTTTCACCCGTTTGGCCTGATTGGCGTTGATACCGATGGTATCGCTTTTACCAACTACTGGCTGCGCTGGAAGAAGCTGGGTGGCAATTTGGGGTTTTCGGCCTTTAGCGCTGAAACCGAGGCAGCCCGGCAAGGGAAGTTTTCCGCGGTAAGGTCGGACGCTGGCCCCAAGATTATGCCGGATATCAACTACGCCTATCACTTTGATGCCGGGCTCTATGCGCAATATCTGCGCAGCTATGCGGAAAATCGAGGGGTATTGCGGGTCGAGGGGAAAATAGAAGGTGCGCGACAAGACCCGGATAGTGGTTATATTACCTCCATAGCACTTGAATCAGGCAGGAAAATTGAGGGCGACTTGTTTGTTGACTGCTCCGGTTTTCGGGGGCTGCTAATCGATAAAGTATTGAAAACCGGCTATCGGGACTGGAGCCACTGGTTGCCCGTGAACAGTGCCGTAGCGCTGCCCAGCAGAAAATCGTCTCCCCTTCTGCCTTATACCATTGCCACAGCCAGAGACGCCGGCTGGCAATGGCGCATTCCCCTGCAGCACCGCACAGGGAATGGCTACGTCTACTGTGACCACTACACCGACGACGAAATCGCGCGACGCAGCGTCATGACCGGGCTGGACTCTGAGTCGCTGGCTGATCCCCGTGCAATCAAGTTCAAGACCGGCGTGCGTGAAAAATTCTGGGTCAAGAACTGCATTGCCATAGGCCTGTCCGGTGGATTCCTGGAGCCGCTGGAATCCACCAGTATCCACCTTATACAGGAGGCTGTAACTAAACTGCTGTCGGTATTCCCGCGCGACGGTATCGACGAAGTTCTGGTGCGAAAATTCAACCGGGAGGTTGCCGAACAGTATCAAGATACCAAGGATTTCCTGATCGCGCACTATACGACTACGCAGCGGGAAGACACGGAATTCTGGCGCTATGTGAAGAATATGCCGATACCGGATTCGCTGAATGACAAGCTAGAGCTGTTTCGCAGTCGCGGGGAAACCATGTCCGCCCGGGCGCCGCTGTTTCAGGAGACGAGCTGGTTCGCGGTGCTATATGGCCAGGGCCTGGAGCCGGAGTCCTATCACCCAATCGCCGACAAAATGTCGCAAGACCAGCTCCGCATTCTACTGACAAGGGTGCGGACTGGTGTTGCAAAGAGAATGGATACCCTGCTCCCCCAGGAGGAGTATATGCAGCGCGCGGGGCTAATCGACGATGACCGATAGATTATTGATATCCGGCAGTGATCTCGCCCTGGGGTTGCCAGCATTGGCTTAAGGGAACCACTCTGTAGGAGCCTGCCTGCAGGCGATCAAATCGCCTGGAGTGATTTGACGCAGCGAAGCTGCCCGAAGGGCCGAGCACAGGGATGTGCCCGGCGAATGGCTACGGAGTTTCGTTCTTGTTTGCCTGCAGGCAGGCTCCTACAGGCTGAGTAGTTACACAAAAAACGATAAAAACAGGAGAAACCATGAAAAACATAATGCCCCTGATTTTTATGATCGCCTTTTCATCGCAGGTATTGGCGGCGCAACCCAACCCCGCTTTCCAGTATTTTGTTAACGGTGATACCCCCGGAAATTGGCACTGGGTGCTGTCGGACCCCAGCAACTGGTGGATGCCCTTGGAAGGAAATATCGGCACCAGCGGATCGGGAAAGTTGGAAGTGTCAGTTTCTCCAGACGAGTCGTTCCCCGGTGCCATCCGGTTGGCGTGGAACAAGACAGGAAGTTGGGCGGGCGCGAGCATTTTCGGGCAAACAGTGGATCTCTCACCCTATGAGAACAAGGCACAGATGATACTGGCCATCAAGGTGGAGGAGCGCAGCAGTAAGCCCGTCGAAATCAAGATGATTTGCGGCGACGATTGTTCGGGAAAGATCAATATCAGCGATTACATCAAAAAGGCCAAGCTCAACGAGTGGTTTGCTCTGCCAATTGCACTGAATTGTTTTTCCCTGCAGGGTGTGGATTTGAGCAAGGTGAACAGGCCTTTTGAGATTGGCTCCAGTTCAAAGCTTGTATTACATCTCGCAGAAATCAGTATTCTGCCATTGCGAGACGGAGAGGAGAGTTGTGCGGGGTGAATCCCTATGTCGCACCGGGCAAAGTGTCGCCGGAGGAAATAGCAGTCGATTTGTCCGGTGACAGTGTGCAGCTGGGGCTGGCTCCCCAGTCGGTAACTGTAGTAACGATTGAGGAAGGGTAAGCTCGACCTTCAAAAACAAAAATGATAAATGGAAAAATACTATGAAAAATAGCATATTTCTCCGATTGGCGATGTTCCTTGCAGTAGCTTTTTTCCCGTATATGGCAGTGGCCCAGACGGCCAATGTCTATATAGGCAATACGGATCAGACGATCACAGGTTTTGGCGGGATGAATTTTCCCCGTTGGCAGCCGGACCTGACTCCCGATGAAGCCGACAAGGCCTTCGGAACCGGTTATGGACAGATCGGCTTGTCCATGTTGCGTGTCAGTGTTCCACCAAACAGTGGTAACTGGAGCGGTGAGCTGCCCACTGCGCAGCGGGCTGCAAACCACGGTGCCGCCGTGTTCGCAACCCCCTGGTCGCCGCCTGCATCCATGAAATCGAACGGCAGCACTACCGGGGGAACCCTGAATTCTTCCTCGTACCAGGCGTACGCCGATCATTTGAGGGACTTCACCAATTACATGGCCTCGAACGATGCTCCGCTGTATGCCATTTCGGTCCAGAATGAACCGGATTTCGTTCCCGACTACGAGTCCTGTGGGTGGACTCCCTCCGAGATGCGGACATTCCTGGACAACAATGCGTCGGTCATACCCACAAGGGTCATCGCCCCCGAAGTCGTTCACTACAAGCAGAACTGGGCGGATGCCCTGGTAGGCTCCTCGGAGCTGGATATCCTTGCGAATCACAACTACGGTGGGTCTCCCACCGGTCACAGTACCGGCAAGCAGCATTGGATGACGGAGCATATTACGGATGAGGGCGATCCGAACGTGATGGCAAATGCGTTGAACCTGGGAAAGGAAATCCATGATTTCATGATCAATGGTTACAACGCCTATGTATGGTGGTATATCAAGAGATATTACGGGCTGATTGCGGAGGATGGCGTCGTTACCAAGAGAGGCTTCGTAATGAGCCATTTCGCCCGCTTTGTTCGTCCCGGCTTCGTCAGGGTCAGGACCGACGCCAGTCCCACATCGGGCGTGAGCGTCAGTGCCTACCAGGATGGCAATACACTGGTCGTCGTCGCGGTCAACCAGAATTCGTCCTCGAGAAGTCTTACCTTGGATTTTTCCGGCAACAGCGTCAGCAATATCACAAAATGGGAAACCACCGGTGCCGTGGGCCAGAATGTGGCGGAAGTGGGTACCTATTCTGGTGGCACTTCGTTGGCGAACACCCTGGCGGGGGAAAGCATGACCACTTTCCGGGGAACCATTGAGAGCTCCGGTGGCGGAGGTGGCGATGAGATATGGTTGGAGGCCGAATGTGGTTCAGTGGGGTCTCTGTGGAATCTCGCTTCTGATGGCGCCGCCTCCAGCGGAAATTATGCAACCATTCAGCCCGGAAACAACAGTACCGGGAGTGCGCCGGGCGATAGCACTGGACACATCACCTACGATTTCAATGTGAGCGCAGCCGGTAACTACACGCTTTGGGCACGGGTGATAGCGCCAAATGCCAATGACGACTCCTTTTGGGTTCGCGTGGACGGCGGGGCCTGGAGTAATTGGAACAATATAGCTCCCGGTTCGACTGCGTGGACCTGGGATGACGTTGCCAGTTACAACCTGAGCGCCGGGAACCATAGCCTGACAATAGCCTATCGGGAAGATGGTGCGCAGCTGGATAAACTGTATCTCGGTGCTTCTTCGCCCTCTGGTAGCGGGGGAGCGGCAGGCAATTGCAGTTCGGGAGGTGGAGCCGTCTACCAGTTCCAGAATCGAAACACCGGGCTTTTCCTGGATGGTCTTGGCCTTACGGAAAATGGTGATTCGGCTGCGCAATGGGCCGATACTTCGCATCCGAATGCGCAGTGGGAATTGATCGACGTGGGTGGAGGCTATTATCAGTTGCGAAATGTCGGAACCAGCTTGCTGCTGGATGGCATGGGTCGTACGGAAAATGGATCCGACGTAGGTATGTGGCTCAATACAAGCAGTCAGAATGCCCACTGGTTCCTTGAGCAGTACGAAAGTGTCTACTACCGACTTCAGAACAGATCTTCAGGTCTCTATCTGGACGGGATGGGAAGAACGGAAAATGGCGCGGCCGCCGGGCAGTGGGGCAACACAAGCCACTCCAATGCCCAGTGGGAGTTGATCAGTGTCTCTTCAGAGTGAGCGCGGTATCTGAATAAATTCAGGGGGAACCTGCATTGGTTTAAAGGAACCGCTCTGTGGGAGCCCGCTTGCGGGAGAATGGCTGCGAAGTTCCGTTCTTGTTCGCCTGCAGGCAGGCTCCTACGGAGAGTAGTTACCAGCAGGCAACGATTCTTTTACAAAAATTGGAGTGCATAAAATGTACAGCATCCTGGGCCGGTTTGCCAGAAAGAAAATTGTTTCACAGGCTTTGTCCATTTTCCTGGTTGCCGCCTGTAGCGGCGGGTCCGGCGGTGGCGGACCGTCGCCGACACCGGAGCCGACACCGGAGCCGGAACCTCCGCTGGAAGAGATCACCCTGATCATCGATTCCCAGCAGCGCTACCAGGAAATAGCGGGTTTCGGCGCAGCCCTGCCTATGTGGACAACGAATATGTTGACGGCTGGTGAAGTGAGAACCCTGGTGGGCACAGGGGAAAGTGAACTGGGATTGTCGATACTGCGTACTATGATCGACCCGGATCAAGCGGCCTGGTCCCGTGCGGTTGACAACCTGGTGGAGGCAAAGGTTTACGGCGATAACGTAAAAATTATCGCGTCACCCTGGTCGCCGCCGGCTTATATGAAGGATAACGGCAGCACCATCAATGGCGGCAAGCTGTTGCCGGACTACTACGACGATTATGCCCAACACCTGAATGACTATGTCGCCTATATGTCCAGCAAGGGCGTTGTGATCGATGTGGTATCGGTACAGAATGAACCGGACTGGCACCCGGATTACGATTCCTGCGACTGGTCGGGAGAGGAGCTGCGCAACTTCGTCAGGGATCACGGCAGTGTCGTGCAGGCCGATTTGCTGGTGGGTGAGTCACTGCGCTTTGACCGGGCCTATACCGACCCGAGCTTGAACGATGACGACGCACTGGCGCAGTTCGAGTTTGTTGGAGGTCATCTCTACAGCGCCGAAGCCAGCGGCACCTTTACCCCTTATCCCCTTGCGGAAGAGAAAGGCAAGCAGCGCTGGATGACCGAGTGGTTGATCCACGATGCGGATGGCGATGGTGCCGCGATATGGGGTGGCGCAGATCCGGAGGTCTGGGATGAAACGCTGGACGAGGTTCTCGGAAGCGTCCACAAAACCATGGATATCAACTGGAACGCCTATATATGGTGGTGGGCGCGCCGTTTTTATTCGTTGATCGGCGATGGCGAAGCGGACTACGGCACCGTGCGGGGCGATGTATTAAAGCGCGGCTGGGCATTTTCCCACTACTCCAGGTTTGTTCGTCCAGGGTATACACGGATAGGCGCCAGTGTGGAGCAGAACGATGTCTATGTTACTGCCTACGAGGGAGACAACGAAATCGTGGCCGTTGTGCTGAACAGGTCGGAGCAGGACCTGGAAGAGGTCGCCTTGGAGATGGCTGAGAGTGTTCAGGTTGCCGATGCCTTTGTAACCTCTCTCTCGGACAACCGCGCGCCGCTGGATGTCGTTGTCGAAGACGGCCGGGCCCGGCTGCCGGAGCTGCCTGCGCGCAGTGTGGTAACCATTGTGCTGTCCTATTGAAGCCGTATATGTGGCCTGTTTGGAATACTACGCGAGGATTCTAACAGGCCTCTGGGCATCCCAAAAAATTCGTCTCTCGCCACCTCCGCGACGGCCGGTAGCCACGGAGATTCTGGATTCCCGCCTGCGCGGGAATGACGATTTTTAGCGGTGTCCTTCCAACATGCGCGCCTGTGGAGCCGTCACTTCTCAGATCGCACTGCCGCCAGCCCATTCACCAGGTAAACCAGCGGTGCATTCCAGTTGATGGCGATTTCGTTGCTGGCGTAGCTGCACTGGGTATCGCTGTAGGATTCGTCGGCCACGTCGCTGGGATAGTCGCAGCCGTCCTGCTGGCCCGGGTTGGGGCCACCGACGAGGAAGCCGGGTGGGGGCGGGATTTCGGGCTGGTAGGCCGCCAGGCGGTGGTGGGGGTGTTGAGGAGACTTTGTGCCGAAGCCGGTCACGTAGGCGTAGCCGGTGGCGTTCCTGCCCAGCAGGTAGTCGAGGTTGTCTTCGGCGCTGTGCAGGAATTTCTCGTCGCCGGTCAGGCGATAGGCTTCCAGCATGAGAATGCCCTGATTGGCGGCCACCGAGTTGCTGCCCCAGGGGAAGTTCTGTTGGCTCGAGCCCATGGGCGCTCGGTAGGTCCAGCGCGCGCCCTGTTCCCGCAGGACTTCCGCTGCGGCGATAAGCCGGTTTTTCACATCCTCCAGCCAGGCCGGTGACCGGCCCTGACTGCGCAGCAGGGGCTCGTTCCGAAGCAGGGAGTAGTAGCCCAGCCATTGCACCTGGCCCCAGTTGGGGAGCTGGTACTGCCGCGAATCCTCCCGGATCATATCCCAGAATTCCGCCTTGCCACTGCTGATAGCCAGCTCGGCGGCGGCCCAGCTCCATTCGTCGCCCAGGGTGTTGTCCCCGTATTCGCCGGTAGCGATATCCGGGTCGTATGCTTCGTTAATGGATTCCTGGCTGTAGGGCACTTGCGGGTTCTGCCTGGCCCACTGCCAGGCCCGCTCCGCCGCCTGCAGGTACCTCCCCGCGCTTTCCGCATCGGTGGGTTTGAATACCCGCGCCGCCTGGGCCATGACGGCGGCAAAGTCGAGTGCGGCGGCGGTACTTTTTTGCACCACATAGCGCTGTTGGGTGGCATTGGCGGGGGCCACCATGCCTTCGAAGCCGGCGGTGGTGAGTTTGTGGTAGACGCCTCCGTCCTGCGGGTCTTGCATGCTTTGCATCCAGTGCAGGTTGTAGAGGATTTCGTCGAGAATATCTGGCAGGGAATTCCCCGACTCGGGAATATTGATGTTCTGCGCTCGGAAATAGTCCGGATAATTTTCGTAGGCGGCGAGCAGCGTGCCCATGGTGATGCCGCTGTTGACGATGTATTTGTTGTAGTCGCCGGCGTCGTACCAGCCGCCGGGCGAGGAGATGAGGCTCCCGGCGGGGCGGGAAGCGCTTGCGGCGGAGGGGTGGACCTGCACCTGGTCGTCCGGGTGGCCGCCGCGGCGCGCCCACTGGCCGGCGTAGGCGGCTTCTATGTCCATGGAGGCGCGCTGCAGGTAGAAGGCCTTGAGGCTGGCCATGCCCAGATCCGCGTAAACATCGTCTTGGATGGAAAGCCCGGCGGCACTGTCGGTGCCTGGAATTTTCAGGAGGTAGTTTCCCTCCCGCCGGATTTGGGAAAAATCGGCAATCCAGGCGCTTTTCCCGGACCAGGTTGCGGGGGCCCTTTCGAGCAGTCCGTTTTCGATCAGCGGCGCGCCGCTTTCGACGTCGACGATGCTGAAACCCTCCGGCGCCTGCTCGGAGAGGATGATGGCCAGTTTTTGCTGTTGTGGATGAAAGCCGAGCTGGTTGAGGCGGATTTCCGCTTCGATGGCGGCTTTGTCCCGGGCTGGTGTCGCTGTGGCCCCGGTGTTTTTACTGGAATCCGAACCGCCGCAGCTGGTCAGCGCCAGGGCCAGGGCGATGCTGGCGGCGAGTTTGTTGCCAGAGCCGGTTTTATTGGTATGTCGTTGCGAAAACATCTTAAATTGAACCACGAATATGGGCTTTGACCGCACTTTGATAAAAATCCGCGAGGCGCGCGTGGGAATCCGCATCCAGTGGTGGCAGTCCGGAGGCGCTCGCGTTGGCTGCGACCTGCTCCGCCCTGGAGGCGCCGGCGATGATACTGGAAACTGCCGGGTGATCGAGTATCCAGCGCAGCGCCCACTGGGCCATGGTTTCGCTTTGCGGCAGCAGGCCACGCAGTTCCCGAGCCAGTTCCACACCCTTTTCAAACGGAATGCCGCCGAAAGTCTCGCCTACGGAGAAGGCCTCGCCGTTGCGGTTGTAGTTGCGGTGGTCGCCGGGCGCGAAGTTGGATTCCGCGGTGAATTTTCCCGAGAGCAGGCCGGAGGCCAGTGGCAGGCGCACGATGATGCCCACGTCCATTTCCCGCGCGGCGTCCAGCAGTCGCTCCACGGCGTCCTGGCGGAACAGGTTGAAGATGATTTGCAGGGTGGCCAGCTGTTCGTGCTGCAGGCAGGCAAACGCCTCCTCGATGGTCTCGACGCTGGCGCCGTAGTGGCGGATCAGGCCCTCGGTTTTGAGGTCGTCGAGCCAGGTGAATATCTCGCCGTCTGCGAGCAGTTGCGGCGGCACGCAGTGCAGCTGCGCAAGGTCGAGGGCTTCCACGCCCAGGCGCCGGGCGGAGGCCTGGAGGCTATCGCGGACACCCTTCCTGCTGTATTTGTCCGGGTAGAGATCCGGGGAGCGGCCCACCTTGGTGGCGACCACCAGCCCCTCCGGCTTGCGGGCGCAACTGCCGATGCACCGCTCGCTCTGGCCCGCGCCGTAGACATCGGCGGTGTCCCAGAAGTTGACACCCAAACGCGCGGCGTCGGTGAGAATGGTCTGCGCGGTCTCCTCGCCGAGGGGCCCGAAATCCCCGCCCAACTGCCAGCAGCCGAGGCCGATTTCGCTTACCTGGTATCCGGTTTTGCCGAGACGTCGTGTTTTCAAATCATACTCCTTAGGGGAAAGGGCCACCCCCGCCCCGGCTCCCAGAATTGAAATTCCGAAACTTGAGTTACCAGGCGTCCGTGCGGAAGGGGGCGGCGGGCAGGCCCTCGCGGTTGTACAGGTTGGGGCCCTCCGGGTTATCGGCCCAAGCGTAGCGCACCGCGACAGGTTTTGGTACCTGTTCGCTCCAGACCACCACCTTGTCCCCGTCGATGGCGGCCCGGGCCCAGACAAATTTCCTGTCCGCGCCGGCGATGGCAAACTCCCGGAGTTCGCCGCCGCGGGCCGTGAGTCCGCCACCCGTGTGCGCGAAGTCGAGCACTATTTTGTTGCCGTCTGTGTGCATGGATTTGAAACTGGGGCCGGAAAAAACCGTCTCTTTGTCGCCGTAGGCGAGGTTTTGTGCCGCCAGTGCCAGCCGCTTGCCCACGTCTTTCTTGTTCAGCGGGTGAATGTCGTTCCACTCTCCGATATCGATGGTCACCGCCATGGCCGTGTTCGGCTCGGCCAGGGCTTTCATCTGCGACTCGCGCAGCAGCGCCCAGTTGCTCTCCGATGGCTGTTCCTTCGCCTGCATAAAGTTGGCCAGCTGCACGTACAGGAAGGGGAAGTCGCCCTGGCCCCAGCTCTTGCGCCAGTCGCGAATCAATGCCGGGAACAGCTGCCGGTATTCCAGAGGGCGGCCGGTGTTGGATTCCCCCTGGTACCAGAGGGCGCCTTTGATCGGGTACCTCAGCAGCGGGTGGATCATGCCATTGTAGAGGCCGCCGGGTTTCCAGCGCATAAAGGTCTGGCCCTGTAGCGGCGGCATGGCGGCGCCCAGTCGGTACTGCCACTCGCCGCTCAGGTCGATGTGTTCGTCGCCGGCAAGGATGGCGTAGGTCTTGTTCGGCACAAAGCCGCCGCGGCCCCGCTCGCTGGTTACGCGGATATCGATGGTGTTTTTACCGGCCTTGAGCAACCCCGCCGGCAGTTGGTATCTGCGCCGCGGATACTGGTAACCGGTGCTGCCCACTTCTTCGCCGTTGATATAGGCCGTGTCCGCGTCGACGATACGGCCGAGCACCAGGGTGGCCTCGCCGTCCGCCACCCGGTGGGATACCTCGAACTCCCTCCTGAACCAGACGATGCCGTTGGTTTCCCCCAGTTCGGTGTCCGCCCAGTAGCCGGGTATGTGCATGCTGCGCCAGGGCGTTTGAGAGTCGCGCGCTCCCTTGTCCAGGGCATTGACCTTCCGGTACCAGCCGTCGATGCGTTCGCGGTCCGACTGCTCTATGTCCGCGATCAGTTTGTCACTCTTGAAGCGCTGCAACTCGGCGTAGTGCTCGGGGAAGTGTTTCAGGGATGCCTCGCTGAGCCAGGCCTCCGCGGGGGAGCCGCCCAGGCTGGCGTTGATCAGTCCTATGGGCACGCCCTCTTTTTTATAGACCGCCTCCGCGAAAAAATAGGCGACGGCGGAAAAATCGAGCACATTGTCCGGGGTGGCTTTTTTCCACTCGCCGGATGCCAGGTCTGTCTCCGGCGTGTTGAAGTTGTAGTGCTGTGGCACCGCGAAATGGCGGATAGAGGGATTGTTTGCCGCGGCAATTTCCGCGCCGTAGCGGCTGGTGACCCGGCGCATGGGGTATTCCATGTTCGACTGCCCCGAGGCGAGCCAGACGTCGCCCACCAGTATGTCGTCGATGGCAATGGTGTTGTCGCCGCGGATTTGCATGGCGTAGGGGCCGCCGGCCTCGAGTTTCTCGAGCGCCAGCTGCCATTCGCCGCCGGCGTCGGCCGCGGTGTTGTATTTGCGGCCGGCAAAGTGTACGGAAATTTTTTCCCCGGGGTCCGCCCAGCCCCAGACTTTTATCGCCGCGTCCCGCTGCAGCACCATGCCGTCGCCGATCAGCTTCGGCAGGCGCACTTCCGCCTGGGTGCCGGCGGACAGCAGGCAGACGGCGACCAGTGTTAACAGGGATTTTTGTCGCATAGGCCCATACTCAATAAAAAGGCTCGATCAAAACATTTCAATTAAAACGCCTCAATAAAAACGGGCGCCTTGCGGCGCCCGAAGAAGCACAACGGAGAAATTATTGCTCGGTGACTGAGATGTCGTCTATGTAGAGGGTCTCCACTTCGAGGGGGGTATTTTCGAAGTAGAGGCGCGCCTCGTTGACGGTGCAGTCCGCCGGTATTGCCAGGGTACCGTTGAATTCTACCCACTCGTTGGCGGGGAACAGTATGTCCGCGCCTTCGCTGTCCCTGCCGGCCACGGCCGCGTAGCTGTCGGTTTCACCGCAGGCCAGCTTGCGGGTTAGGATGACGGATACTGCGTCGGGGCCTGTGTGTCGAACCCAGGCGCTTACGGCATAACTGCTGCCGGCGGTCACCTTGCTGGCCAGGTCGATGGAGGGGTTGGAGTTGGCGGCTCGCTCGGACACTTTCATGCTCTGGGCGCCGTCGTGGAACTGCTCGGTGGTCAGGGACAGGCTGGTGCCGGCGGTATACCAGGCACTCCAGCCCGAGAGGCTGGCGCCCTCGAAGCCGCCATCGGATATCAGGTCGTCACCGGGCTCCGCGGGAGCGGCCGCGACTACCTTGACGTCGTCAATATGGACGTCGGTGCCGCCCGCGGTGTTCTCGAAGTAGATCAGCGCTTCGGTGAGGGTACAGTCCGCCGGTATCGCCAGTTCGCCCTGCAGCTGGGTCCAGGTCTGGGGCTCAATATCGGTGCGGTCGTCCAGCCCGCTGTAGCTGTCGTCCTTGCCCTCGCAGGCCAGCTTGCGGGTCAGGGTCACTCGGCCGGCGCTGTCGCCGCTGAGCCACACCCAGGCGCTCACCGGGTAGCTGGTGCCGGGCGTGAGGGCCGAGACGTCCAGGCTGTAGGCCGCGTAGGAGGTGTACTGGTTGCCGTTGAATCCGGAGGCGATCAGGCTGTGGCTGCCAACCTTGGCTTGGGCGGTGGAAATTTCGATGCCGCCGTCGCTGCCCCAGCCGGCACTCCAACCCTCGGTGTTCTGCTCGAAGTCGCCGTTGGCCACCAGATTGGCGTCCGGTTCGGGCGCACCGGCCTCGCCGAAGCGCAGCCAGTCGATATTTCCCACGCCGGCTACGTCGTTGAAGCGGATGTAGACATCGCGGTTGCCTTCGATCGCCGGCCACTCGGCTTCCGCGGTGGCGAACTCGCCCCAGCCGCCGGTGACCGGCAGCGGCACCGAGAGGCTATTGCTGCTGTCCAGGCTGTCGAGGCGCACGGAGAGGCTGCCCTCCGCGCCGCTGCCCTTGGCGTAGTTGACCGAGAAGCTGTTCCAGTTGGCCTTGAATTCCACGTCCTGGAAGAGCAGCCAGTCGCCCAGATCGGTGTGCGAGACGACCTCCCCGGAGGCCAGTACGCCCTGGCCCTGGTCGTAGAGTTCCGCCTCCAGAGTCACGCGCAGTTCGTCGCCGGCCCAGCCGGCGGGCTGGTATTGGGGCACCCTGGTGTCGCAGTCTCCCTCTTCGGCGATAAAGCAGCGCAGCCACTGGAGCGCCGGCCGCTCCGTGGTGTCGGCGTTCAGCAGCCAGGCGTCCGGGCGCCAGGTGTCGCCCTGGCGGTAGCCCCAGTGGGTGACACCGGCGACCGCTGGGTGCTGCCAGAAGACGCTGAACAGGTCCCGCATCACATTGGCATGGCGCGCGTCGTCGGCGAAGTCGATGTCCAGCTCAGACACATAGATGGGCAGGCCGGTGGGGGCAAGCAGGTCCAGGTTTTCCCTGACGTCTTCGGCCGGGGTCCGCTCCAGGAAGTGGGCCTGCACGCCTATGCCGTCGATCAGCCCGCGCTCCTGCAGCAGTTCGATCACTTCCAGGTAGTCCTCAGTGAACGCCTCCAGTTGCAGGATGTTGTAGTCGTTGAGGATCAGGGTGGAATCCGGGAAGTGCTCGCGCGCCATTTCGAAGGCGGTGATCACCCAGTCCCAGCCGGTGTCGCCGTCGCCGCCGAGCGCCTCCTTGTAGGAGGGCGGGGCGTGCAGCGGCTCGTTGACCACGTCGATCATGTCCAGTTGCGGGTAGCGCTCGGCCACCGCGGCCATCCATTCGTCGATTTCCTCCAGCTGCTCCGCGGCGGAGAGACCTTCGAGCCAGCCCGGCTGCTGCTGGCCCCAGATCAGGGTATGGTGCTTGTAGCGCAGCCCGTTGTTCTCGGCGAAGCTGTGGGCCGTGTCCAGGTTCTGCCAGTCCATCTGGTCGCGGCTGGACTCGACGCTGCCCCACTTGCCGGCGTTGCCGGGGGTGACCTGGTCGAAGTAGGTGGTGAGCGATAGACCGTAGTCGTTGTCGCTGTCGGTGGCGGTGCCGAAGAACTTCTCCTCCTGTTCCGGCAGCACCGTCACTGTGAGCGAATCCGCCGCGCTGGTGGCGCCGGCGTCATCGGTGACCTGCAGTTCGAACACCAGTTGCGTCGATTCCTCCACCGTGGGTGCGGTGAAGCTCGCCTCGGCGCCATCCGTGGACAGGGTCACCATCGGGGTGCCGGAGGCCTGACTCCAGCTGTAAGCGGCGATGCTGCCGTCGACATCGCTGCCGGAGCCGGTCAGGGTGACGGTGTCCCCCTCGGTCACCGTCAGGTCGGCGCCGGCGTTGGCCACCGGCGGTGCGTTGACATCGGGCGCCGAATCGTCCGGGCCCTCTGTGTCTTTGTTGGTACAGCCGGCTGCGGTCAGCGCGGCGGCGAGGAATACCACTCGAAACAGGTTAAATTTCATGGTCGATACCCTTCCCGTTTGTCCGGTGTTTCCGGACTTTGTTGTTGTTAAACCGCTGTGGTGTGGAAATCGCCGGCCGGAGAGGCATGGGGGTGGAACGGCAGCCGCAGGGCTGCCGCCCCACCGGCCCCTTCCATCCTGCGAGGATCTGGGCGCGGGTGCGGGCACACACCGGAAGGTGGTGAAGACTGTGTCGTCGCGCAAGTTTTTAAATTTTATTGTTGTCTGCGATTACTTGTCGCTGAATCCCCGGGCGTAACTATCGTTCGTTATCTGGCCGTTATCTGGGATATCCGTTCCATTAACGCTAACACCTCATGTAAACGTTTTCAACATAGGCAAGTCCCAAAAAATACGCATTTATTTGTGTTGGCGGCTAAATTATCTATTTGATGGTGGCGCTTAAATCATTCTTTTACCGCCGGAGATAAAAAATCTTGACATCAGCGTCCCAATTATCGGATTTTATTGATAGCGGTAACAAAAAAATAATCCATTAACTAATAACAACAAACCGCTGGGAACACCTTGGAGTTGGGTAGTCGGGCAACCCGCGGACCACGCAAGAATAGGGGGATTCCCGTGTTCAAGAAAAATAAGCTCTCACAAGTCATTATCGCCCTGGCGGCATCCGTCAGTGCCCAGCAGGCACTGGCCCAGGAGGCCGAGAACAGCGAAGAACCTGGAAGCGCCTACGATGCCGAACTCCTCGAGGAAATCGAGGTCCGCGGGGTGCGTATCAACCTGGAAAATGCCCAGGACATCAAGCGCAACGCCGACACCTTCGTCGATTCCATCTCCGCCGCGGATATGGGTTCGCTGCCGGACCGCAGTGTGTTGGAGGCCATGCAGCGCATGCCCGGCGTTTCCATCGAGCGCTTCGCCGCTTCCGAGGACCCGGACCACTTCGGCGTGGAGGGCTCCGGCGCCATCATCCGCGGCATGACCGCCACCCGCTCCGAATTCAACGGTCGCGACTCCTTCACCGCCAACTCCGGCCGCGGCCTCTCCTGGCAAGACGTGCCGCCGGAGCTGATGGGTGGCGTGGACATCTACAAGAACCAGTCCGCGGACATGATCGAGGGCGGCATCGGCGGCACCGTGAGCCTGCGCACCCGCAAGCCGTTCGACATGGCGGAGCAGACTTTCGCGGTGTCCGGGGACGTTTCCTACGGAGATATGGCCGAGGAGTCCACGCCGACCATGTCCGCGCTTTACAGCGACCGTTGGATGACCGGTGTGGGTGAGTTCGGCGTGCTATTTAACGTCGCGCATTCGGAGTTGCAGGGCACGTCCCATGGTATTCAGTCCGACGCCTTTATTCAGCATGATGCCGAGGGTATCGCCGGTGCGGAGGGTTTCGATACCGTGTGGCTGCCCAACGGTTCCAACTTCTTCATGAAGAACGACGACCGTACCCGCAAGGGCTACGCCGCGGCTTTCCAGTGGGTAAATCCGGACGACACCGTTCTGGCCACCGCCCAGTTCATGCGCTCCGACGCGCGTTTGTCCTGGACCGAGAACGCGGTCAAATATCAGGGTGATTCCTATGATGCCGAGCGGCGCGTGGGGCCGCTGGAGGGGACGCAGTTTTCTTTCACCGGTGACGGTGTCTTCGAGAGGGGCGTGATGGTTAACGAGGCCGGCTGGCGCGACGGTGAATACGGTTATGCCCCGGATGACTATTCTGGCGTGGGCCAGTTCGGCAACAAGTTCGAGACCGCTACCCGCCACAAGGACACCCATACGGTGGTGGACGACTATGCCATTAATCTGCAGTTCACTCCCAACGACAGCTGGGAGTACGGTTTCGACCTCCAGTACATCAAGGCCGAGACATCCGATGACGACCTGCAAATAGGCCTCGGCCAATATGCGGTACAGGACTATGATGCCAGCGGCAGCACGCCCACACTGTCGCTGTCCGACCCCTGGACCGCCCGGGGGGACGAGGCGGCCCCTGACTGGTTCCAGAATCCGGACAACTACTGGTGGCGCTCCGCCCAGGATCATTACGAGCGCTCCGAGGGTGAATCCATCGCCGGCCGCTTCGACGGCACCTACCACTTCAGAGATGAGCCCTTTGGCCTTCTGCGCGATGCCAAGTTTGGCGTGCGCCTGGCCGAGCGTGAGCAGACGGTGCGCGCTACTTCCTACGACTGGGGCACCATAGGCGCCGAATGGAATGCGCTTATTGTCCCCCTGAGTGATCCGCGGGTAGCGGATCAGGGCTACGAATTTGTGGACTTCAGCGATTTCCACCGCGGCGATGTGCTCAGTGTGCCCGGTGGTGGCCTCCTCTTTCCCACCGAGCAGTTGGTGAAAGACGTGCTCGCCGGACGCCAGGAACTGTTCAACAATGCCCCCGACAACAATCCCTGGGTACCTTATTACGCGCGTGAAGATCTGGTGTCGAAAGGGCTCTTCCAGTCGCCGGAGATCTACGAAACCACCGAAACCAATCGCGCCGCTTATTTGCGCCTGGACTTCGGATCCGACAATACCGCCTACCGTTTTGAGGGCAATATCGGCCTGCGCTACGTGGAACTGGAGCGTGAGACTTTGGGTTCGGTGCAGTATCCGGATTTTGTTGGCCTGCCTTATCCGGAAGGCGCACCCACGGATCTCAGCGACCAGGATGCCATTAATGAATGGGGCGAACAGGCGGTGGCCGATGGGCGGTTTGAGACATTGCCGGATGCCATCGCCTACGCCCGCGATTCCAGGAACTGGCTCACCCCCGCGGAAAAAGCCTTCGGTAATGACGCCTTTTCTATGGAGGAAGGCTGGACCAAATACGGCACTGTGTTGCCCAGCTTCAACTTCAAGCTGGAGCTTACCGACGACCTTCTGGCCCGCTTTGCCGTATCCAAGGCCATAGCCCTGCCGGATATGTCCGAGGTCAAGAACCAGGCGGTGCTCGGCGCGCGCCCGCTGGGAGTGACTTATCTGCCGCAGGAGGAGCCGACCCCCGATGAGGAAGATGGCGGACAGATGATCGAGTCGGTGGCCGCGGTGCGGTGGACAGGCTCCGGCGGCAACCCCTACTTGTGGCCGATGGAATCTATTCAGTACGATATGTCGCTTGAGTGGTATTTCGCCAGCGTGGGCTCCCTCACCACCTCGTTGTTTTACAAGGACCTGAGTGACACCTTCGTCACCGGCGCTTTCCCGCGCAACTTCGCCAACCCGGTCACCGGCCAGGTGCAGACGGTGGATTTCACCTCCACGTTGAACGGTGGCGACGGCTATATGCAGGGAATCGAGCTGGCCTACCAGCAGTTCTACGACATGCTGCCGGCGCCCTGGGATGGCCTGGGGCTGCAGCTCAACTACACCTACATCGATTCCGGCCTGAATAACAGTAGCCTGTCCGGCTTGGTTGCGCCAGCAGCGCGCGACCCCGACAACCCCAATCCCAATAACGTCGGGGAGGAAGGGGATCGCTACCCGCTGCCGGATATCTCCCAGCTGCCGCTGAAGGGGGTCTCTGAAAATACCTTCAATATCGTCGGCATGTACGAGAAGAACGGCTGGTCCGCGCGCCTGGCTTACAACTGGCGCGACAGGTACCTGCTCACCACCCGCGACGTCATCAGCAAATATCCGTTGTGGAATGAGGCTGCGGGCTTCCTGGACGGCTCCGTTTTCTATGACGTGACCGACAGCATCAAGGTGGGATTGCAGTTCACCAATATCCTCAATACCCAGACCGAGACCACCATGATCCTGGACGACGAGGGCACCGAGGCGCCCCGCTCCTGGTTCGTGAGTGACCGCCGCACGGCGCTGATCGTTCGCGCGAATTTCTGAGTTTCGGGGCTGTGCTGCAGGCGCCCGCTGGCAGGTCGCCATCCCGTGTACAAAGCGTTGCTTTGTAGGTGGCGGGATGGCCCTGCGAGCGGGTCCCTGTGAGCACTATTCGGCCTCTTGCAGTACCATAGCCCTATGCCCGACAACAGAATTAAAAAAGTCCTCATCCTCGGCGGCGGCACCGCCGGCTGGATGACCGCCGCCGCCCTGTCCAAGGTGTTGCGCAACCGCTACTGCGAAATCCAGTTGGTGGAGTCCGAGCAGATTGGCACCGTGGGGGTGGGTGAGGCCACCATCCCGCAGATACTGCTGTTCAACAAACTGCTGGCGCTGGACGAAGATGCGTTCGTGCGCCGCACCCGGGCGACTTTCAAGCTGGGTATAGAATTCGTCGACTGGCTGCGCCCCGGCAGCACCTATATCCACGCCTTCGGCGAGGTGGGTCGGGATATGGAGGGTATCCACTTCCACCACTACTGGCTGAAAATGCGCGCCCTCGGGCGTGCGCGGGATCTCTCCGATTACACCCTCGGCGCCCAGGCCGCTTACCGAGGCAAATTCATGCGCTCCATCGACGCCGGCAACTCGCCCCTGTCCAATATCGCCTACGCCTTCCAGTTCGATGCCGGCCTCTACGCGCGCTTCCTGCGCGACTACGCCGAACAGCGCGGCGTGCGCCGCACGGAGGGAAAGGTGCTGGGCAGCGAGTTGGACGAAAAGGGTTTTATCCGCGAAGTGGTGCTTGAGGGCGGCGCGCGCATCGGCGCGGACCTGTTTATCGACTGCTCCGGCTTCCGCGGCCTGCTGATCGAACAGGCGCTGCACACCGGCTTCGAGGACTGGACCCACTGGCTGCCCTGCGACCGCGCCCTGGCGGTGCCCTGCGAGTCCGCCGGCGAGCCCACGCCGTTCACCCGCGCCACCGCGCGCCGCGCCGGCTGGCAGTGGCGCATACCTCTGCAGCACCGGCTGGGCAATGGCCACGTATACAGCAGTGCCCATATGGACGACGGCGAGGCCGCGGACATCCTGCTGGGCAGCCTGGACGGCCGGGCCCTGGCAGAACCCAAGCTGCTGAAATTCACCACCGGCAAACGCAAACAATTCTGGAACAAAAACTGCGTGGCCATCGGCCTGGCCGGCGGTTTTATGGAACCGCTGGAATCCACCAGCATCCACCTGGTGCAGTCCGCCATAGCGCGGCTGCTCACCCATTTCCCGGACCGGGATTTCGCCCCCGCGGATATAGACGCCTTCAACCGCCGCTCCCACTTCGAATACGAGCGCATCCGCGATTTCCTGATACTCCACTATCACGCCAATGAGCGCGACGATTCCGACTTCTGGCGCGACTGCCGCGAGATGGAAATCCCCGAAACCCTCGCCCAGAAGATCGAACAGTTCCGCCAGAACGGGCGCATAGCGCGCGAGGCCGACGAGCTGTTCAACGAACTGAGCTGGCTCGAGGTGATGGTGGGGCAGGGGATCCATCCGCGCGGCTACCACCCCCTGGTGGACGTGATGCCGGCGGAGGAAATCCACCGGCGCCTGGAGGAGATCCGCGGCGTGGTGGCCAAGTCCGTGGACTATATGCCCGACCACTCGGAATTTATCCGCGCCCACTGCGCCGCCCCGGCCTGATTCTCCGGCAGGCGGTTCGCGGAAGGGGCTCGGCTCAGGAGACAATAATGATGAGAGACTCCACGATAATGACTGCAACCACTCCCCCTGATCATGCCCGCGGCAAACGGGGTTTGGGTCAACATATCGCCGCAACCCTGGCCTGCCTTGCCGCCCTGTGCGCCCCCCTGACCAGTGCGCAAACCCTGACCTCGAATCAAACCGGTACCAACAACGGCTACTTCTACTCGTTCTGGACCGACGCTCCCGGAACCGTCTCCATGACACTGGGGGCGGGTGGCAACTACAGCTCCTCCTGGAGCAATACCGGGAACTGGGTGGGCGGCAAGGGCTGGAATCCGGGCGGGCGCAGGACCGTAACCTATTCGGGCACTTTCAATCCTTCCGGCAATGGTTACCTGGCCCTGTACGGCTGGACGAGAAATCCACTGGTCGAGTATTACGTTATCGAGAACTGGGGCACTTACCGACCCGGCGAGAGTGGAACCTATTACGGCACCGTGACCACCGATGGTGGCACCTACGACATCTACCGTACCCAGCGCGTCAACCAGCCCTCCATCGAGGGGACGGCGACCTTTTACCAGTACTGGAGCGTTCGCCAGCAAAAGAGAACCGGCGGCACCATCACAACGGGCAATCACTTCGACGCCTGGGCCAGCCACGGCATGAATCTCGGCAGCCACGATTACATGGTCCTCGCCACCGAAGGCTATCAAAGCAGCGGCAACTCCAACATCACCGTGGGGAGTGGCAATGGATCTTCTGGTGGCGGCGCGCCGTCGGGCACGGACATCGTTGTGCGTGCCCGCGGTGTAAGCGGTGGCGAACATATCAACCTGCGTATCGGCGGCAGTGTGGTGGCCGGCTGGAACCTCACCACCAGCAATGCCGACTACACCTACTCCGGCGGTGCCGCCGGTGACATCCAGGTTGAGTTCGACAACGACGGTGGCGATCGCGACGTCATACTCGATTATGTGTACGTCAACGGCGAAACCCGCCAGGCGGAGGACATGGAGTACAACACCGCCACTTACGCCAACGGCGAATGCGGCGGTGGCTCCTATTCCGAAATCATGAACTGCAACGGGGTTATCGGATTTGGTGGCACCGGTGACTGCTTCAGCGGCAGTTGCAGCTCTGCTGGCGACACTATCGTCGTTCGCGCTCGCGGAACCAGCGGCAGTGAACACATCAACCTGATCGTCGGCGGCACCGCTGTCGCGGACTGGACTTTGAGCACCGGCAGCCAGGATTACACCTACATCGGCACGGCTTTCGGCAATGTCGATGTCGAGTTCGACAACGATGCCAGCGGCCGCGATGTCATTCTCGATTACGTGCGCGTCAACGGCGAAACCCGCGAGGCCGAAGACATGGACTACAACACCGCGACCTACGACAACGGTGAGTGCGGCGGTGGGTCCCACTCCGAAACAATGCACTGCAACGGTGTGATCGGGTTTGGTCACTCCGACGACTGCTTTAGCGGCAACTGCAGCAACTGATGGCGGCCTAACCGGCGAACCCTGGGCGATTGCGACTAAAAGGCGGAGACGATCCGCCTTTTTTGCATTCGCCTATCCGATTGCGCCTTTATCTGCGATGTTGGTAGCGTTATCATTTTCGCTGCCACGAATAACTACGATAAAGACGAGGTCAGCCATGTCTCAAGCGGCATCATCCCCGGCGGCACCGGCCGCGGTTCCCGAACAGGCGGCCCCGGACAATCCCCGCCTCGCCCGCCTGGGCCTGGGCGAAAAAGCCGGCTTCGCCATCGGCGATTTCGGCTTCAACCTCTACTGGACCAGCATCGCCTCCTTTCTCGCGGTTTTCTATACGGACGTGTTCGGGCTGCCCGCCGCGGTCGCTGGCACCATGCTGCTGGTGACCAAAATCGTCGATGCGCTCACCGACCCGGTGGTGGGCGCCCTGGCGGACCGCACCCGCAGCAGGTGGGGCCAGTTCCGCCCCTGGCTGTTGCTGGGTGCCCTGCCCATGGCCGGTGCCGGCGTGCTGACCTTCACCACGCCGGATCTCGATGGCAGCGGCAAGATCGTCTACGCCTACCTCACCTACAGCGCCATGATGCTGGCCTACTCGGTGCTGAGCACGCCCTATTCCTCCCTGTCCGGGGTGATGAGCGCCCACCCGCAGGAACGCAATACGCTGATCAGCTTCCGCTTTATTGCCGCCTTCGCCGGTATGACCTTCGTCAACAAATACACACTGCCGCTGGTGGCGTGGCTGGGGCAGGGGGATGAGCAACTGGGCTGGCAGCTGACCATGGCACTCTACGGTGCCGCCGCCTGTGGGATATTCGCCATCACCTTTTTCTCCACCAGGGAGCGCATAGCGCCGCCCCCGACACAAAAGACGCGGGTGCGGGACGACCTGCGGGACCTGCTGCACAACCGCCCCTGGCTGATCCTTATCGGGTTGGCGATGGTGATCATGCTCACCATCACCCTGCGCGGCGGCTCCTCCTATTACTACTTCAAATACTACGTGGAACGGCCGGAGCTGATCTCCAATTACCTGGCGGTGCAGGCGCTGGCGCTGGCCGCCGGCGCGGCGCTCACCCCGCTGTTGACCCGCTATGTGGACAAGACGCGATTGCTGGTGGTGTTGATGGTGATTGTGGGCACTTTATCGATGGCCTTTTATTTCGTGCCGAAAGATGCCGTCTGGCTGATGTTCACCCTGAATATCCTGATCAGCCTGGCGCTGGGTCCGAAATCGCCCCTGGCCTGGTCCATGTACGCGGACAGCGCCGACTACAACGAGTGGCGCACCGGCCGGCGCGCCACCGCCATGACCTTTTCCGCCGCCACCTGCGCGCAGAAGCTGGGCGGCGCCCTGGGCTCGGCGCTGATGCTGTGGACCCTGGCGGCCTTCGGCTACGTGGCCAACGAGGCGCAGGCGCACGCCTCGCAGACCGGCATCGCCCTTTTGCAGACGGTCCTGCCCGGCGTCTTCGCCCTGCTGGCCGCGCTGCTGGTGAGTTTTTATCCCCTGAACAACGCGAGGCTGGAAAAAATCCAGAAGGAGATCCGCGCGCGCGAAGAGGGGGCTTTTTCTCGCCAGTAGGATAGGCATGTCGCTGTGCTCTTCTGCCCATCCTGCCTAAGTGTCAACTTTCAGCAACTACTCTCCCCTCCCCCGCTTGCGGGGGAGGGGCCGGGGGAGGGGGCTTCGATCAACACCCTCTCTCCCCCAAAGGGGAGAGGGGACGTTCAACTTAAGTTCGGGCTGGGGCCCGAACAGCGTTTTAGAGGTATCCATGCGAATGATCAGCAGCAGTGAGGACGGCAGCCGTTGCCGGCTGCACAGTCCCACCGCCATGCCCGCCGCTGGCGCCTTCCTGTGGAACCGGCGCATGATGATCCAGGCCAGTTGCCGCGGCTTTGCGGTGGCGCGGTTCATGCAGCCGGAACCGGCCAGCTACGCCCGCGGGCCCAATATCGAAGCCACCACCTTTATGCAGCCGGAGCAGCCGTATTACGCCCACCACCCCGGCCGCTTTCTGTATATCAAGGACGAGCGGGGCGGTGCGCTTTTCTCCGCGCCCCACGAGCCGGTGCGCGCGGCTCCCGACGAGTTCCTCTTCACCGCCGCGCCGGAAGAAATTACCTGGGAGGTGCAGAAGCACGGCCTGCGCGCCGCCATGCGGCTCGCCCTGCCGGTGGATGACGTCGTGGAGCTGTGGCAGTGCGAAATCGCCAACGAATCCGCAGAGGCGCGGAACATTTCCGTGTATCCCTACTTCCCGGTCGGCTATATGAGCTGGATGAACCAGTCCGCCGAGTACCGGGCCGGTCTGGGCGGCATCGTCTGCACCAGCGTGACGCCCTACCAGAAGGTGGAGGACTATTTCAAAAACCGCGATTTCAAGGACAAAACCTTCTTCCTGCATGAAACGCCGCCGGATGCCTGGGAAGCGTGCCAGCAGAGTTTCGAGGGCGAGGGCGGTCTGCACAACCCCGACGCCATCGAAAAAGAACGACTCGGTTGCGGCGACGCGCGCTACCAGATGCCGGCTGCGATCCTCCAATACCGCCTGCAACTACAGCCGGGGGAGCGCCACACCCTACGTTTCCTGTTCGGCCCCGCCCGGGACGAGGGGGAAATACTCGCCCTGCGCGAGCGGTATCTCTCCGCCAACGGCTTCGCCGCGGCCGCAGAGGACTACCGGCGCTACCTGCAGCAAGGGCGCGGCTGCCTGCAACTCGATACGCCGGACAGGGAACTGGACTATTTCGCCAACCACTGGCTGCCGCGCCAGGTTTTCTACCATGGCGACGTCAACCGGCTCACCACCGACCCGCAGACCCGCAACTACCTGCAGGACCAGTTGGGCATGGCCTATATCCGCCCGCAGACCGCGCGCGCGGCGTTTTTGCACGCACTTTGTCAGCAGAAGCCGGACGGCGCCATGCCGGACGGCATACTGCTCGATGCCAAAGCGGAGCTGAAATATATCAACCAGGTGCCGCATACCGACCACTGCGTGTGGCTGCCGGTATCCCTTCGCGCCTATCTGGATGAAACCGGCGACTATACCCTGCTGGACGAGCCCGTGGCCCTGCGCGATGAAGCCGTGCGCCGCAGTGTCTTCGAGTGTGTCTGCCGGGCCATGGATCACCTGTCGACGGCGCGGGACGAACGGGGCCTCAGTTACATCGAACAGGGCGACTGGTGCGACCCGATGAATATGGCCGGCTATCGGGGCAAGGGCGTGTCCGGATGGCTGTCCCTGGCCGCGGCCTATGCACTGAAACTCTGGGCTGGCATTTGTACGCAGCGGAATCAGGACGCGCTCGCGGAAAAATATCGCTCCCTGGCGGAAGAGTTCAACCGCGCGGTAAACCGCCACTTGTGGGACGGCGACTGGTTCGCCCGCGGTATTACCGACGAAGGTGTTGCCTTCGGAGTGAGCGACGACCGGGAAGGGCGCATCTACCTCAACCCGCAGAGCTGGGCGCTGCTTTCCGGCGCTGCGGATACCGGGCAGCGCGCGCGCATGCTGCGCGCCGTGGAAGAACAGCTGGAAACCCCCTTCGGCCCCATGATGCTCGCGCCCGCCTACACGGCCATGCGCGAGGACGTGGGCCGGCTCACCCAGAAACACCCGGGTAGCGCGGAAAACGGCTCGGTGTACAATCACGCGGCGATTTTTTATATCTACAGCCTCTATGAAACCGGCGAAGGGGAAAAAGCCTGGGCGCTGCTGCGGAAAATGATTCCCGGCCCGGACCCGCAGGACCTGCTGCGGCGCGGCCAGCTGCCGGTATTCGTACCCAACTACTACCGCGGCGCCTGGCACCAGTACCCGGAACACGCGGGCCGCTCCAGCCAACTGTTCAATACCGGAACCGCCGCCTGGCTGTACCGCTGCGTGCTGGAGCAGCTGTTCGGATTGAAAGGGGAGCCGGCGGGCCTGCGCATAGCGCCGCAGCTGCCATCGCACTGGCAGCGGGCGCGGGTGGAGCGTCATTTTCGCGGCGCCGTTTTCGAGGTGACTTTTATCCGCGCGGAGGACATAGTAAGCCTGCGTGTGGAACTGGACGGGGAGCACCTGCACGAGCCCTTGATCGCCCCGGTAGAGGCGGGGCGCAGGTACCGGCTGCGGGTATTGCTACCGCCAATGGCCGATGCCGGTGAAACTATGACAAAAGTGGAAGAAAATCATGCGCAATAAAACTGCGGCGCTGTTCGCCGTTCTATGTCTGCTTACACAGGGGGCGGTCGCGGCCAGCCCGGTCATCGCCGAGGGGGCGCAGCTCACCCTGGTATCGGACAGGTTTGCATTTACCGAAGGCCCCGCCGCAGACGGCGAGGGCAACGTATTCTTCACCGACCAGCCGAACAACAAAATCTGGAAGTACGGTGTCGATGGAAAGCTCTCCCTGTTTATGGACAACGCCGGCCGCGCCAACGGCCTCTATTTCACTACCGACGGCAGGCTGTTGGCCTGCGCCGACGACAAGGGGCAGTTGTGGAGCATTGGCCCGGATGGGGAGGTCAGTGTACTGCTGGACAACTTCGACGGGCACCGCCTGAACGGCCCCAACGACCTCTGGGTCGACCCCAAAGGCGGCATTTACTTTACCGACCCCTTCTACCTGCGCGACTACTGGGACAGGAGCGAAAAGGAGATCGAAACCGAGGCCGTCTATTATCTCCCACCGGGCAGCAAGCAGCCCACCCGCGTCGCCGGCGACCTGGTGAAACCCAACGGCATTATCGGCAGCGCCGATGGCGGGAAACTCTATGTGGCCGATATAGGCGCGGATAAAACCTACGTCTACTCGGTGGCGGATGACGGCCGCCTGTCCGACAAAAAACTGTTTGCCACAATGGGCTCCGATGGTATGACCCTGGATGCGCAGGGCAACCTGTATTTGACCGGCAAGGGCGTTACCGTGTTCGACCGCGAGGGCCGGCAGGTGGAACATATCCCGGTGCCCGGAGACTGGACTGCCAATGTCACCTTCAGTGGCGAACAGCGCAAGGCACTGTTTATCACCGCTGGCACTTCTGTCTACACCTTGGAAATGCGTGTTGCCGGCTTTTAACCCAAGTTTCGGAGTTCACAGGGATTGGTAGCCCTTGAGGGAGGCAGTTTCGAGCGGCCCTGCTGCCGGTGGCCACCTGGCAAAAAACCTCATCGGCAAATATTTGCCAGGTGGCCACCGGCAGCAGGACCTCGCGCAGTGCCACCCCACGGCTTACTGCCTCTCGGCGTGAACTCCGAAACTTGAGTTTTAAGTTCAGGCCGAGATTTCGAGGTTCGGAAGAAATCGCGGCCTCCCCGGGGCCTCGGTAGGTCGTCATTCCGGCGAAAGCCGGAATCGGGAATGCGGTGTCTCCTTTGCCCTATTCATGTGTAACAGAAGAAATTCAGTTTATTCCCGTCAAGGTCTCGAAAGTAAGCCCCATAGAACCCTTTTCCCCTGAACCCCGGTTCTCCTTCATTGGTGGCACCCAGCGCCAAGGCTCTCGCATGTAATTTATCCACAGCTTCCGGGGATTCGACGGACAGAGCCACCATGACCCCATTGCCTACTGAGGCACTATTTCCATCGAATGGTCTTGTTACCGTCAATAGTGTGGTTCCTTCTCCAAACCCCCAAGCGGATAAGCTATCAGTTTGAAATGCCTTTTTGGCACCCATGGCACTGAGGAGGGCCTCGTAAAAGGCGGTCGCTTTTTCCAAGTCATTCGTTCCGATGGTCAAATAACCAATCATATCGTTCCTCTAGTTTATGATCACGTTGAATGCCCTGATCCAGGTTGTACCCGAGCCACTTACGACTTCATTGCCTAATTCCAGATCCGCGACATAGAGATCTGTCGTGACAAGTTGTTGTTCTACTGCATAATCAAGCAGTTTCAGCAGGTCTATATTTGCCTGCATTGAATGCTGAGTAGACCTAAAGGTAATATAAGTCCACCTGTTTTCGTTCAGGCCTGATACATCTTTCCAATTCCTATCTACCCAGACTTCCCATACGCTACCATTAACCTCAATTTCAGCGGATTTCTTACCCGCGGGATTGAAGTGCTCTTCCGTGGAGTAGGTCCAAATCATTACTTCTGCGGCTACTGCTGAGGGATTTGGTTCGTCTCTTCTAATGGGCTCTTTGGTAAGCCACATCGAAGCCGCAAGATTATGAGTGCCATTGGTGATGGTCTCTACGTCAAAATTTAGCTTTAGTTCTTTTAAAGACGAAATTTTGGCGGGAAACCTGTCATCGAAGTGAGGACTTGGATCCCAAGGGGAGGAGCCTGTTTTAATCTGCGGGTATCCGTAGACGACTCGTTTTCCCTTTGGCCAACTCCAAGACCAACCATGCTGAATGATCCCATTGACTTCTCTTGACTTCAAGCATTGAATCCCATTTCCACTTTTGTCTGCGTGCTTATTCCAAACGTTGTTGTACAAGATGCCAGTTTCTACGGCTATAGATTGGTAGTCTTCACATCCTAAAACGGTGGACGGTGGTTCCGGGGTTTTACTGCTACATGCAGACAGAATGATTACTGCCATGAATATCCGTGTTTTCATCTTTGCCCTTTTTGTTGTCAGGTTACTAACGTCGCCCTGTGGAGGGGCCGCAGGGACAGCCTAGCCTGGTTAAGCAAGCCACCGCATCCCCTTACTGTCTTAAATGCCGTGACTCGTGGTAGCTTTGCATCACTGAATGCCCCTCCGGAATGCCTCCGTCGAGCAGCTTCGAAAGCTCGCTGAGTGGTTTGGATTCTCCGACCGGAGCCCGCATTATCGCGTTGTCGATTTCAAAAGCTTCTACCAACTCATCGAGCCGTGGCGCCAGCGCCTGGGTCGACGCAAGACGCGCACGCGCAAGTTCACGCAGTACTCTGCGCGATGCCCAGGGCCGGCCACCGAACCAGGCGCCATCCTTAAGCACCAGGCCCGAAGTGTAGATTTGTGACAAGCGGAGCAGGACTTCACTGGCTTCGTCGCCTTTGGTCTGCGCCTCACGCGCCGCCGACTCCAGCGACTCTGCCACGAGCCGTTCGGCGTGAATCCTCCCGAGCCGCATCAACTCGTGCGTGTTCTCATTCCAAACCTCCGTCAGGGGGCGACGACGCTGCGCCAAAAACATGCGAATGCGCAGGCTCCGTCTCACCGCAAGCTCCCGGCGGCAAAGCCAGGACAACAGACTTGACCGAGCGCCCGGGCGGGCGCGCGCTGGAGGTTTGTAGTCGATTCCGCGCACGAGGTCGCTTCCCACCTTCAAAAGCAACACGTCGCTCTCACCTTCCGCGGTAAAGATTGCGTGGTTACCAATGAGGTTTTCGAGCATTCGGTTCGCCCCGAACATACCGTGCGAACCGGTTCGCTGTCGACATATTCCGATGACTTCGAAAGTCGATAATGACACGAAGGCCTTCAGGATCGATGCCTCTCGAGCCATGAATCGCTCGCGCTCTTCCGAAGGCTTCGGGGAACACGTATTGATGATCGAGTTGTAGCGCAATCGTAGCGCGTACATCGTGGCTACAGCGTCGACCAGGGGGAGGTAAAAATTGCTGCAGTCCCGGGCGAAGACACCGGGCGAACCTGGAGAAAAAACCCGCTTTTCCCGCGCTCCGTTTACCGCGAGGAAAACCACGGCTTGAGCGCCAGTGATACACGTCAGGCTGCCACTCAGGCGCGCGAAGGAAAGTCGGTCGATCGAGCGCAAAAGGCGTTTGCGCCGGCTCGGCTCTGTGCACCGAAACTCTCCTTCGTCCGTGAGTTCGATCTCTGAATCGAGAAGCAAATAGTCTTTCGGGATGCGTACATCACGTAACCAGGTGCACGAGTTGTCAAGATTGACCGTGGGCTCCACTCCAATCCATCGCGCCTCGACTCCTGGAGAATCGAGCGGTACCAAAAAGGGAAAGACTCCCTCATCTTCCCCCTTCGTTACAAGCCGCGCAAACAGGACGGCTACCTTTCTTTCTCGCTGGAACCAGCTATTGGGCATCCACTTCAAACTACCCGCCGTTGGTGTATTGAGGACAAATTCCCTGGTCTGCGGCTCGTATCGGGCCTCAGTTTCGATTGCGATCGCATTGGTGCCCGTCGACAGCTCTCCGAGCACGAAGCACCCCACAGTCCGGCCCTTTAACATCTCGTCCGCCACAGCCTTCACTGCGGGGGAGCGATCCGCGGCCTCCAGCACCGTGCGAAGCGCAAGCAGATAGTGGATATTCGCCACTGCCCAGGCCGCGCCGTCGAGCATCGAAAGCAGGCCGGTGATGCACACCAGACGACGTGGGTCCCGGACGATTTCGTCAGGGCCAATTCCGAGATCTTCATTGATGCGCCCGCGAATGATGTCGAACCATCCATAGGTGCGTTCGAAGCGCGCCTCGGGGCCGAGCGATTCGTCCTGTGCAAACGAAGGCTCCCTGAGCAACGCCTTGGTCCGCGCCTCGGTGCACGCCAATTCTGGCTGCCGGTCCTTGTTCAGGAGAATCCGAGCCAAGTCGGCACCGAGATCAGATGCGCCGGTACTCTTTTGGACTTTCGTAGCTTGCTCCATCACATGGTTTCCTCATGGGGCATAACGCCGCAATCAGTCGTGGCTTACTTTGGGCACTTTCTGCACGAAATAGGAGCGTAGAGACTGTGGGAAAAGCGCGGGAAGCAAACCGTTAACAGCATTGCCTTGTTCAATCTTGCTGCCGGGTTCTGGCCAAAGCCATATGCAGCAGAGGGTAAGGCTTACCCTGTCCATCTAACGGAGAGCGACCTACGACCGTGAACCCAACATGTTTGTAAAAACCAACAGCTTGTATATTCTGTTCATTGACATCTACTTTAGTAGCGCCTTGAAAATTTACTGCGTGAGTCACCATTCTCGAGCCCACCCCGGTTCCTCGGCAAGAGGGATCAATAAACAGCATCTCAATATTGCCCTCATGAACGCCGCAAAAACCAACTATCCTTCCATCTCCATTCTTTGCAACTTGTAAATCAACCGCATCAAAATATTGATTTAGAATGAGAGGCTTTAATTCCACAATATCACTTTCATTGAGAAAATCATGAGTTGCCCTAACCGATCTCTCCCAGATTTCAATTAGTTCTCTATAGTTACTTTTCGCTGCTCTTTCGATTTTCATTGCTTACCTGATTGAACGCGGGGCTCAGCCGCCGCTTTAACGGTCGACTGGAGCCCATGGTTAGGGTTCCAGACTCTCACAAAGGTCCCCAAGCTTCACTAAATCAGTTTGTCAAGCTCATCGTCGAATCCTTCAAGGTCATAACGATCAATATCGTACTTCTCGAAAAGATCGATCAAGTCTTTTGCAAATTCTTTACGTATGTCATCATCTTTGATCTGCTCTTTAATGGTTGGCCATATGTCACAGAATATTCCGACACCTGTTCTCCAGCTCATACCTAAATTCTCCTATCCTCTTATTTTGAAAACACTTTCATCGGCCCCTAACGTCGCCAACTGGAGTATACAGCCTGTCCTGGTTAAATTCATGTTAGGTACGCCACCTTGCCGGTAAAGGGTGAAATACCATTTTCACAATTTGACGTGTACTCAATTTCCCTTATTTCTGGCTCCGTATCTTGACAGAACCCCCAATCAGTCCTTTCTGGTTCATATGCATCTATTGGACAAAAGCTGGCAGGATACTCTCTGCGGTTATTTGCAAATAATTAGTGTCGTTATCATGAGCAGTAAACACCACCTGAAGATCTAGTTCCTCGAGCAGAATGATAAACTGGCCAAAACCTCCCTGAGCAGATGCGCTGAAATATCTTTTATTATCATAATTTAAATCTGCATTCCACCAGAAATAACCGTATCCCTGATTGGTGACATCTTTGCCTCCATAGTGGAGTTCTTCATCGCCAGTATCGATAACCCTGTTGGTTGCTTTAGTGATATAGGCTTCTGGAATAAGCTGTTCGCCATTCCATTTACCTTTGTTCATAACCAAGGTGCCCCATTTTACCATATCGCGCGATGTCATACTTGAATAGGCTCCAGCATCTAGCAGGCCGCTAACCCCGGTCCTCCAGCCATAAGTCGTTATGCCCATTTTATCGAGGAGTTCATTTTTAATAAAATCTTTGGCTGTCCCCGGTACGACGGCGTCAATGACTTGCATCACCAAAGATGGATTGAAATTGCCATATGAAAAGTTCTGAGACTCTACCGTAACTGGTGCGCTATGCTCAAAAATGGCTTGAACTAGGCCCTGGCCTTTCAACGCAGCAGGATTTTCCCTAAGTTCTTTCCATTTATCTTCACTGACGCGAAGTCTCCCGCGCATGGTCAATGCTTGGTTCAGGGTGATCTTTTCTACACCCTCAACAAATTTTGTTGGGTCCAGATCCTTTAGAAAGCTAACCAAAGGCTTATCTAAATCGGCCATGGTCAGATAACCCAGCTGGATTGCGCGGCCAAGCGCCAAGCCGGTGTAGGCTTTAGTCGCTGACGCTTGCGGATGTGGCAGATTGATGCGGCCGCGCAAATAATAGGATTCAACTAAGAGCTTGCCCTTATGGGCGATAAGCATACTGTCAAATTTTCCATGCTTACCGTCGGCGATCTCCTGAGCCAGCTTGATAATGATGTCTTTATTGCCACCATCAATGCCTAATTCGCCCACGACAAGTGCATCTTTTCTGTCCTCAGGCGCTGCATCAATAAAAGCCTTGTCGAGATAAGGAATATCTCTGAATGAGAGTTCGGTCTCGGCGGCAGTAGCCTCCGGTGCGGATCCATTATCTACTTCGGCGCTTACCGTGGTAAAGCTACTGAAACTGCTTAACAGCGCGACAGAGAGTAAGAGCATAAATTTTAAACTTGTGGTCATATTAACTCCTGTTATTAGCAAGCCCACGCAAGGCATGACCAGCGCTTACAGTGAGTCGCTATTTTTCTTTGAAATCAGCGGATTATTTTACTTTGCTTAAATGTGATTGAACAAGCGGTCAATTTAACCAGAACAGTATCAAAATACCTGACGTCCTTATGACTTTCAGATGATTTTGTTCTGACGGCGATAAGCAACTTATTTAGTACAGTGGATAATGTTTGCAGCACGCGCTGTCCTTGAAATGCAGTCGAAAGCACAAGGTAAAGGGCGTCGCGGTGCCTGCGCTGGTTATGTGCCGCCGCCTGAAACTGGAATATCAAAGTGCAGGACGTCTTCTCTTATTCCCATTTTGGTATAGAGCGCGATCGCGGGTTCATCTTCTACATCCGTATCGGCCTGCACGAAAATTACATATGCACCACGGTCGTAGGCAACCTTCTTGAGTTCGTGGATCAGCGCGGTCGCGATACCCTGGCGACGATGGCCGTTCGCAACCGCTAAATCATAAATGTAGATTTCACTGCGCTGTTGCTCAAATTTTTTCAACTCGTATGCACCAATACCACCAACAACCGATTCCCCTTTTAGTGCTGCCAATGCAATAAAACTATCGCTGTTGAGCAAGCCACGCGTGTAATCCTCTCCAGGAGCCTTGTCTACGTACGTCTCCATATCAGCAAAAGCTTCGCCAAACATCTCCATCATTGCATGCATCAAGGAGAGGTCATTTTCTGTCAATTGCAGGATTCTAAAATTTTTTCTGATCACGATTAAATGCCCCTATGACACATAACGCTCGCCAGCATACGCGACTTTGAAGTGGAGGCGAAACCGCAGCGAAAAAGGCGTCGCCGTACCTGGCATGGTCATACAGACTTTGCCACCAACATTTCGGTAGCCCCTTTTTGAAACCGGTAGCTAACAGGCTGCAACGAGACATCAATTCCATTTGCGGATAATGCCGTCATGACCTGATCCAAATGCTTTGAGGCCTCTCCATCCAGCGATACAACAGGAAAGACGCGGACCTCGGACGCAACTCTGCATAGCTCCCGCATTGATTCCAAGTGAGCCGCCCCATCTAGATGGTCACTGTAGAGAAAAAGATAGTGGGAGCAGAGCGCTAAATCGAATTCGGAGTCAGGAAACGGTAGCGAAGGCAACGATGCTGATACATACCGCCCTTGCCGGCAACCCGCATTAAAGTCGGACAGAAACCTCGACATGGCCTTCATCCGTACCTCGCCAAGCTGCTCGACGCTACTCAGTGACTCCCATATATAGTTGTCTACCCCCTGACGCATTTTAGTCATTATTTCCGGGTACACGTCGTCAATCCGGCGGCGTATTTCGTCAGTCTGGAACAGGTATACCGGATCACAGGACGTGACTTGGCACCCACGGTCTGTTGCCTCTACATTGAAGCTCGCGGGGCCATCACCACAACCAAGGATTCGTTTGCTCAGGTCACCCTCGGATAATCCGAACATCGCCTGATATTCTTCAAAAGACCTGCCCCATGGAACTACGTTGGTTAACTCCAAACCTGACTCTCCTTAGTCTGTATAACGCTCGCATCAGCCGTTTGTCGGCTTCGCGCGATCTATCCTTATTCGTTATGCGTGGGTCCCGAAGGCCACAATATCTCTCCGACTCCTTTCAAAATACTCCATCAAAGCATCATTGTCTTTTGCAAGCTTAAGCTCATACTCTTCTTTACTCAGCGGTATAGCTAGGTGAAAGCGCACTTTTTCGCCAGCTATATCAGCACTATTTGGCAGATCATCTGTAAGTACTGCTGTGCTAGTAATTAAGTAGGCAACCCATCCAGCTCTCTCCATGTATTGACTACCAGTTTTGACTGTGTGAGTTTTGCACAGGTGCGCAGTATTTTCGTTGTACTCCTGCAGAGCAGCCATCTCCTTACATAACTCATATGGATCTCCATCGGAGACCATTAAATAGCAATCCTTCTCGTTTTTCGGAAATGAAAATACCAGTTGGATAGGATCGCTTTCATCACCTACTTGGAAGAATCCCGAACGAACCCCACCCTCAAACTCATATGCGGACAGGGTCTCTTCTGAACCGATGGACTCAGCTAAGAATAGGTAAACCTGTGTTTCAAATTTCGAGAAATTCATACTTTATAGAAACGCATAACGTCGCGCTCACCGGCGGACAATGCTATGCACCTTTGTGCGAAAATGGGAGCGTAGCGACCAGCACAAAGGTGCATAGCGTTGGCCGTCCGGTGCAGCGCCTGGTTATGCATGTTTCCTGACGTTGCTTGGCAGGTGCCGCAGAACCCTGTTCTCTAGCAGCCTGACCAAAGTAGGGTCCATACGATCATAAATATCTGGAACATCTAAGCAAACCAATTTTTTATTTTTTAGTAACTCTCTGTACTTTTTTGACACTTTATTTCTGTGGCTCCGCTCCATGACAAAAATAATATCTGCCCACTCGATAAGATCACCACTAACTGGTGTTTCAGCATCAGAATTTGTTCCACAGCCAATGGCGTTTAGACCATGATACGCAGAAAAAACCTCTTCACCGGTTGGGCTACGTAATCTATTTTCACTGCAAACGAAAAGTAAGTTCATTTATTGCTCATGATGCATAACATTTATATCGTAGCCCTGAAGGCCGCTTTCCCACCGCCTCATATCCCAAGACGCAATTCGCGACAGAATGCTCGGAATCCCTTTGAGCGTCAAGTCTGGAGACAATATTGTACGATCGTACAATTTTGGGTGAGCGGTCCTCAAGGCTCATATCCACATATTCACTCTCCCCCCTTAACTCTTTGATTTTATTTTCCTTTTGGCCAATTCCTGTGTCATTTCATAAATATCAGCCCCGACGACTGAAATCTCTCCGGCAAGTTGGTCACAAGAGAAAAAATACGACAGCGAAAAAGCAGGGCACCCAGGGCGCCGGGATCAGTCGGTGGTAAATCATACGGTGAAATTTTGTTATCCGGTAAGGGCTGGCAACCTCCCGGGGGGGCCGATTCATGGACTACTGCTCGTTAAGCCCAGTGGCCAGGCTTCCGGCAGTTCCGGCAACCGCCCCTGATCCTCCGGTCCGTAAGAGCCTGCCTTGCAGGCGAACGGTGTAGACAACGGACCTCCGGTGGCCATCCGTGGCGAGACGAAGGTGTGTTCGATCCAGCCCCGGCCACGCCATCCACGGCGGGTCGCCAAACCGTGCACAAAGCTTCGCTTTGTAAACGCGCGGTTCGGCCCTGCACGGCAGGCTCCTACAAGAGGGTTATTCCCTAACTCAATAAAACTCGCTCACCCTTTCCACCGGCTCCAACCGGAAAATATCGCTGCCGATCAGCAGGTAGGGGTAGCCGTCCGGGCCGTTGCGGACGTCGCGGATGCGGCCGGCGTCTTCCAGTAGCACTTGGTCGTCGATCACCTTGTCGCCGTCGATACGCAGCAGGTGCAGTTCCTGTGCCGCCAGGCTGGCCGCGAGCAGGTGATTGCGCCAGGCGGGGAAGCGGTCGCCTGTGTAGAAGTCGATGTCGGAGACGGCGATGGACGGGGTCCAGTGGTGTTTGGGGGGCTCCATGCCATCGCGGTGGTTGTGTTCGCTGATGATGGTGCCGTCGTAGTTGATGCCGAAGGTCACTACCGGCCAGCCATAGTTGCGCCCGCGCTGGATCAGGTTGACTTCATCGCCGCCCCGGGGGCCGTGCTCGGCGGCCCAGATGGCGTCGCTGCCCGGCTGCAGGGCCATGCCCTGGGGATTGCGGTGGCCGTAGCTCCACACCGAGGCGGCGGCACCGCCGGCGGCGACGAAGGGGTTGTCCTCCGGTACGCGGCCGTCTTCGTACAGGCGGTGGATCTTGCCGCGGGGATCGCCGGTGTCCTGGGCGCCGTCCCGGTGCCCGCGGTCGCCGACGCTGAAATAGAGGTAGCCGTCCCGCAACACCAGGCGGGAACCGAAATGGTGGCTGGTGCCGGTGTAGAAGTTTTTGGGAGCGGTGTAGATGGTCTCCTGGTCCACCCAGCGCAGTCCTTCCAGCTTACCGCGCACCACGGTGGTCATGGCGCCGCCGGCTCCGGATCCCGCATAGGTGAGATAGATCCAGCCGTTTTTCGTGTAGTCCGGATGGACGGTGACCCCGAGCAGGCCGCCTTGTCCCTCATATTTCACCGCTGGAATGCCGGTCACCGGGCCCAGGCGCTCCCGGTCCTTGAACAGCCACAGCTGGCCGTCCTTCTGGGTGGCGATCGCGGTGCCGTCGGGGAGGAAGTCCATATCCCAGAGTTCTCCCGGTGCGCTGGCCACCGGCGCCAGTCGGAAGCGGTGGCTCCCCGTCGTCATGTCTGCACTGGCCGCGGATGCCGCTGTGTTGAGGGATTGCTTGCGCGAGCGGGCGTCCAGCAATTCCACCAGCGCGCGGATATCGCCGTCCGACAGCCGGGCGCCGAAGGCGGGCATGCCTTTGTCCGGCAAGCCGCCGCGGATTGCTTGCGCCGCCCGTTCGGCGGGGACCTGCGGTGCTTCACCGCCGTGGCAGCCGGCGCAGTAGCTTCGGTAGAGGTTTTCGGCGGTGTCGGCCGCGGTGCTTTGCAATGGGAGGATCGACAGGGCCAGGCCGGCGAGGGGAATCGCAAGTATCGGATATTTCATGGCTTTATTTTATTGCTTGTTTTCGGTTGATTTACTGCCACAGGATACCGGAGGTGAACAGGAGCCGCTTGTAAAAAGGCGAACAGAGAAGCAAGGGCCGCGGAGTTTGCGGCTACCCTGATTTAAAACCGGCTTTCGCTGGCTCGTTATACCGGAGCGGGCCGGTTCCAGTCCCGTGGCCCCTGGGTTCCGGCCTGCGCCGGAACGACGAAAACGGGTGTGTTCGCCCTTGTTAAAGCCTGCACCGGACCGGCGGTATCAGTAAGTCCAGCGCCCCGCTTTATCGTCCCAGTGAATGGAAGCCCAGTTGTCGCTGTAAAACGTGGCCAATGGCTCGCCTTTGCTGGCGGGGAAGCGGGTAAACCTGGTCATTATTGACTGATACTGGCCCTGGACGCGCTCATAGGGCCATCCGTGCAGGTACTTGAACTCAGTGGACTCAAGCCATACCACCCAGCGCAGGGCGGGCCGGTACCCCTGGGCGACCAGGTATTCCGATAGTTCGACATCGTCATAGCCAATGCGTACACCCTGCTCCCAGGCCGCTATAACCAGTTCCCGGGGAATGGAATCCAGTCCGGTATCCCCCAGGGCGCGGCCGCCGTTCAGGCCCTTGGTCAGCCAGGCCTCGAGCGGGGCGCGGTCTTGCCGGCCGAGCAGGATTTTGCCGATAAATTTGGCGGTCTTGCTGTCGCCGCCGCTGCTGAGTTCGCCGTGGACGGTGGCGATCCGCTCCAGTTCGGCATCGTTGAAAACGCCTGTCGGGGCTATCTCCGCCAGCAGCCTCGGGTGGCCCGCGGCCAGGCTCTTCAATTTGTCGACATCGCTACCGCCGGCATTGATCAGTGACGACAATACGTCAAAGCTGTTGCCGCAGTAGAGGCAGGAGGTGGCGGCGACCATATCGGGATATCGATCCCAAACGGGCTGCAGCAACTGGGTGATCGCGGGAATAGCACTGTGGTATTCCCGGCTCTGGCGCTGCCGCCCCAGTTCGAGCGCTTTCCAGATGGTGAGCAGCCTGGCGGCGTCCGCGTCCGAGCCGAAATTCCACTGGAGCTTGTCGACGGCGGCGGACAGGCTGGGGAGCCGCGCGAACTGGCGCCGCAGCGGTTCATTGTTGCCGCTTGGGCGCTCCTTGATGATTGACAGGGAGGGGCATTCGATGCCGGGCAGGCGGATGCCTTCGGAGCAGGTTGTGGTCCGCAAGTCGCGGAGTTGCGCGGCGAGCTGTCGTCGGATGTCGCTGTCGAACAGCGCTTTTTGCGTCACTATGTAGCCGAGCAGGAAAAATGCCAGGGCCGCGAGCAGCAGGGAGCGCGGGGCGGGTTGGCGATCTGCCGGGTCGGTTGCCGTTTGTGAATGTTTCATTGTGCCCCCTCCTGCGCCATTTGGGCGCCAGGTCCGCGAGTCAGTACAAACCCGTATTGGTCGGAGGGGAGTATCTGCAGTTCACCGCTATCTTCCGCCCGCACTAACGGCTCGCCGATAAGCCCGTCCGCCGCCAGCGCCAGGCCGCAGACGCTGCAGTAGAAGTTGGTCGGCTGCCTGTCATTGTCCCGTGCGTCACCCGCCATTACGCGGATATAGCGCGCCTCCCCGAGCAGCGCCGCCGTGGTCATATAGGAGGACATGGACTTATTGGAATACTGGAATTTCTCAATCAGGCCGAGGAGCTTTTCCCGGTCCATCTCCTCCAGCAGTGTCAGGCGACGTACATCCCGGGGATCGAGGTTAAAGGGCCCCTGCAGCAGCGCGTCGAGAAGACCCGCTTTTTCCTGTGTGGTCATGGCCGGAGCGGCGAAGCGGATATTTTCCAGCTCAAGGCTCAGGGGATGTGTCCTGTCTGTGTTTCGCGCGCTGTTGAAAAATGCCTCCGCCACTCTGCGCCGGGCTTCCCGCTCGCCGTTGGCCAGGGCGTAACCCATCAGGGCCTGGCCACTGCTCAGCAGCAGCGCATCGGGATCTTCCACATACTGGTACCAATCGCCCAGCATGCCCATTTGCAACAGGTGATTGAACTTCGTAGTGTCGAAATCACTGCTGCCGAGTTTTTTATACAGTACCTGGGGCCGGTGGGTGGCGATATAAGCGTACCAGGGCAGCAGGGGCGTGCTGGTATGGTACTTTCCACTCCCCACCTGGTTGAGCTGCGCGAGGAACTTCTGCCACTCGCCGTCCGGGGCATCGTCGGAGGGCGGGGCCAGGGCCAGCAACGGCTCTATGTCGGCCGTGTCCTTCAGGACCTGTTCGTCCACTTCGCCCTGTTCCCAGACCGCGGCCGTGGGACTCGGGAAGGCTTCGCGCTTGATATCCTCCCAATAGGGGCCGAATCCAAACACGACACCTGCCAAAAGCCCCGCGAGTGAGGCCGTTAATCCCTTTTTTGTATTGAGCATTTTTTCGTTCTTGTGATTCAGGAGTGACCACAAGAATATACGTTTGCGCTGTGGCGTTGCAATTCACCACTAGTTTCCTAAAGCGGTATCGGCAGCAGGCTCACCAGTCGTGCATGGAGCCATCCTCCAACCGGTTCACCGGCAAATAGGCCCGCTTGTACGGAAACTGTTCCGCCAGGTCTTCATCGATATCCACCCCGAGTCCCGGCGCCTCGCCGGGGTGCAGGTAGCCGTCGGCGAATTGGTAGTGATGGGGGAAAACCGCGTCGGTGTCGGCGGTGTGGCGCATGTACTCCTGGATGCCGAAGTTGGGAATCGACAGGCCTAAGTGCAGCGCCGCGGCCATGGTGACCGGCGACAGGTCGGTAGCGCCGTGGCAGCCGGTGCGCACCTTGTAGAGTTCGGCGAGGCTGGCAATGCGCTTGAGGTGGGTGATGCCGCCGGCGTGCAGCACGGTTGCGCGGATATAGTCGATCAGCTGTTCCTCGATCAGCTGCTTGCAGTCCCAGATGGTATTGAAGACCTCGCCCACCGCCAGCGGGGTGGTGCTGTGTTGGCGGATCAGGCGGAAGTTGGCTTGATTTTCCGCCGGCACCGCGTCCTCGAGCCAGAAGAGGCGGTAGGGCTCCAGGTCCTTGGCCAGGCGCGCCGCCTCGATCGGAGTGAGGCGGTGGTGGACGTCGTGCAACAGATGCACATCCCATCCCAAGCGCTCCCGCGCTGCGGCGAAGAGTTCCGGCGCACTGCGCAGGTATTTTTCCGTGGACCAGAGATTTTCCGTGGGCAGTTCGGCGTCCGCGGGCTCGTAGAAATCCTTGTTCTTGGAGACACCGTAGGTGGAGGCGAGGCCGGGTACGCCGGCCTGCAGGCGCACGGCGCGGTAGCCGCGCCCGGTATAGCGTTCGGCCTCTTTCAGGGTGTCCTCGATGGTTTCGCCGTTGGCGTGGCCGTAGACCATGCAGCCCTCGCGGCAGGCGCCGCCGAGCAGTTGGTAGAGGGGCAGGCCGGCGGCCTTGGCCTTGATGTCCCACAGGGCCATGTCCACCGCGGCGATGGCGCACATGGTCACCGGGCCCCGGCGCCAGTAGGCGCCGCGGTAGAGGTACTGCCAGGTGTCCTCGATGTTGTGGGCGTCGCGGCCGATGAGGCAGGGGATGACGTGGTCTTGCAGGTAGCTGGCCACCGCCAGCTCGCGCCCGTTCAGGGTGGCGTCGCCGACGCCGTGCAGGCCGGCGTCGGTTTCGATTTTCAGGGTGACGAAGTTGCGCCCGGGGCAGGTGATGATGACGCGGGCGGCGGTGATTTTTGCCATGGAATTTCTATCCTTGGGAGTTGAGTCACCATCTTGTAGGAGCGGCCGGTGGCCGCGATCGATGGAGGTTTGATTCGCAGATCGATCGCGGCCACCGGCCGCTCCTACAAGGGGCTCGATTAAAGCGTGCCGAGGCCCAACTGGCGCAGCGCCTGTAGATGGCCCTCGAGGGTGTCTTCACCGGTATAGGCGACTGCGCGCCATTTTTCCGTGGCCACCATGGATTCCCCCGTGGCGAGGGTGCGATAGGGCCCGTGTACTTCCAGTTCCAGCACGCCGCTGCCCGGTTCGGCCGGGTCCGTCTCCAGGTAGAGTTCCACCTGGCCCTGGTCGGGGTGAATGGCATCCCGCGGCAGCAGCGGGAATTCGATCGCGAACAACTGGCCCCGGGTAAAGACGGCAAACCAGCCGGCGGCGGGCTGGATAAAGGCCTTGGCCTTGATTTTTTTGCCGCGGGCGAAGTCGAAAAAGCCGCGTGCGCGCTTTTCCGGGGCGGCGCCGGCTTCGGCCGCCATCTCCGGGAATTTCTCCAGGCGCAGGTCGCCGTCGAAATCCGCTACCGGCACATAGATATGGGCATCCGGGCCGACGCGGGTATTGAACCAGATATCCCATTTGACCGGCGTGTCGCGCCGGTTAACAGCGGTTACCCGGTGCAACAACATCTCGTCTTCGAGCGTGAATTCCTTGGTCAGTTGCAGACCGGTGACGGGGCTCACCGGTGAGACGATCTTGGCCGAAGTATCGCTGATTTCCGCCAGATCGTACTCGCTCAGCACGGTGAAAGGGTCCGGCGGCCAGACCGCCTTTGCGGCGCGGCGCTTGGGATTGACGCTCTGCTGCCGCCACCAGTCGCCCTGGGGGCCGGGCCAGACGATGTGGCCGAAATAGGGGATAAAGCCCGCATCCGCGGTCACTTGCGGAGCCGGCTGGTCGCGTACCGCTTCGCCGACCTTCAGCAGGTTGTCCATCCCCGCGGCGGCGAAGCCGAGGCCGCGCCCACCCAGCCCGGTGGTGAAGCTGTAGCTCAGTTTGTCGTTTTGCAGCTTGTGGCGTTCGACTTGGTTGGCGGCGGTTTGAGCCTGCGCCGGGCCGGCACCGAGCAGTGCCGCGAGCACCAAACTGTAGGTACCTGCTTGCAGGCGAATGGCCGAAGCTCTGAACCGGCGCTTACTCAAGCAGCCGTCCATGGAGCTATCGCCGGCCCGGCCATCCATGGCCAGTCGCAAAAATGCGCAGCGAGCGATGCTCGCTATACGTGCATTTTTGCCCTGCAGGCAGGCTCCTACAGGCGCAAAGACAGGGGCAAAGACGTTTTTTGGGTATTTCATGCTTCAGTCCGCAAAGGCACTCAGGGTCTGGAGGCTGCCGTCGGTGTTGTGCACCAGCGGCATCATTTTCACGTTGCGCAGGTGGGTCTGGCCGCCGGACAGCTGGGTGTCGTGATAGAAAAGGTACCATTGACCGTCGAACTCGGCCACGGAGTGATGGTTGGTCCAGCCCAGCACCGGCTCCAGCAGCACGCCGCGGTAGGTGAAGGGGCCGTAGGGATTGTCGCCGGTGGCGTAGGCGATATTGTGGGTGTCGCCGGTGGAATAGGAGAAGTAGTAGGTGTCCTGGTATTTGTGCAGCCAGGCGGCCTCGAAGAAGCGCTTGTCGTTATCGCCGGCGGCAATGGGTTTGCCGTCCGGGTACTGCAGCAGAACTTTTTTCGGTTTCTCGGCGAAGCTGAGCATATCGTCGGAGAGCTTCGCCACCATCGGCGCTATGGCCGGTTCGCCGTCGGCGGGGTAGTTGTCCTCCGCCACGTACGCCCCCGTCTGCCAGCGCTGCAGCTGGCCGCCCCAGATACCGCCGAAGTAGAGATAGTATTCGCCGTCGCTGTCCTCGAATACCGCGGGGTCGATGCTGTAGCTGCCGGGAATGGGTTTTTCCATCGCCTCGAAAGGGCCTGTGGGGGATTGGCTCACCGCCACGCCGATGCGGAATATGTCCCGCTTGTCCTTGGCCGGGAAATAGAGGTAGTAGTTGTCGCCTTTTTTGGCTGCGTCCGGCGCCCACAGCTGGCGACTGGCCCAGGGGACATCGTCCAGGGACAGGGCCACGCCGTTGTCGGACACCTCGCCGCCCGCCTTGTCCAGGGACAGGACACGGTAGTCGCGCATCGCGAAGTGGGCGCCGGTGTCGTCCATGGGAATATCGGTTTCGATATCGTGGGAGGGGTAGATATAGAGTTTGCCGTTCCACACGTGGGCGGAGGGGTCGGCGGTGTAGAGGTGGCTGACCAGCGGCTGGGAGGTGAATTTGCGCTCCTGGGCCATGCGGCGGTTTTCGGCTTCTTTTTGAATGACGTCGGGGACTTGGTCCGCGGCGGCGGAAAAGGCTGTGCCCAGGGCCAGCAGTGCGGTGAACAGTTTTTTCTCCATCATCGTTATTTTTCTCCGTTATTTGTGGTCGTTGTCGGATTTCGATCGCGGCCAACGGCCGCTCCCGGCCGGACCGCTCCTACAGAATGCCCTCTCCCGCAAGCGGGAGAGGGGCGCTTAGGATTCGACTTTCAGGGTGACCGTTTTTAAATCTGCGGAATTGGGGCCCACCATAATCTCGAATTCCCCCGGCTCCACTACCCGCTGCATGGCACTGTTCCACAGCGACAGTGCCTGGGAGTCCAGGGTGAATTCAATCTTCTGTCTCTCGCCCGGCTGCAGGGAGACGCGCCTGAAGCCGCGCAGTTCCTTCACCGGCCGGGTCACCGAGGAGACCTTGTCGCGGATATAGAGCTGCACCACTTCGTCGCCCGCGCGCTCGCCGGTATTCTGCACGACCACCGAGACTTTTACGCTTCCGTCCGCCTTGATTTCTACGGCCGACAGCTGCGGCGCGCCTATGTCGAAATCCGTGTAGCTGAGGCCGAAGCCGAAGGGGAACAGCGGGCTCTTGTCGTCGAACAGGTAGCCGCGCCGGGCGCTGGGTTTGTGGTTGTAGTAGAGGGGCAACTGGCCGACGTTGCGGGCGAAGGTGAGCGGCAGCTTGCCGCCGGGGTTGGTGTCGCCGAACAGTGCCTCGGCCAGGGCGGTGCCGCCCTCCTGGCCCGGGTACCAGGCCTCGATCAGGCCGTTGGCGCCTGCGGTGATTTTTTCCAGTGCCGGCGGGCGGCCGTTGATCAGCACGACGATCACCGGCTTGCCCAGCTCGAACATTGCCTGCGCCAGTTCCTCCTGTTCGCCGACCAGGCGCAGGCTGGACCTGTCCCCCAGGTGGTTGTTCGCCCAGGCTTCGCGGCTGGTCTGCTCGGTATCGCCGAGGGCCAGCACTATGGCGTCGGCACTGCGCGCCGTCTCCACCGCCTCGCGGATGCGCTGCAGGTTTTCACCGCGATCGGCGAGCTGCACCTCGCTCGTCCACCAGTCGCCGCTCTCGGTGATGCGCACGCCCTCGGCATGGCGAACTTCGCCGGGGAATCGCGCCTTGATGCCGTCCAGCAGGCTGACCCGGTGGCGCGGCAGGCCGGAGTAGCCGCCCAGGCGCGCCACTGCGGCGTTGGGGCCTATGACCGCGAGGGTTTTTATCGCCGTGTCATCCAGGGGCAGGGCGCCGTCGTTTTTCAGCAGCACCAGGGATTTGCGCGCGGACTCCAGGGCCAGTTGGCGGGTGTCGGGATCGTCGATCACCGCCTCGGCTCTGTCTGCATCGGCGTAGGGATTCTCGAACAGGCCGGCGTTGAACTTCAGCCTGAGCATGCGCCGCACGGCCTCATCCAGTTGCGCCTCGGGTACGCGGCCGCCGCGCACCGCGTCGGCGAGGGTGGGATAGGCGCGGCCGTCCGGGAGTTCGGAGTCCACGCCGGCGTCCAGGGCGGCGATGGCCGCGGACTCCATATCCGGCAGCAGCTGGTGTAGGTTCACCAGCTGTTCGATCGCCTCGTAGTCGCTGACCACGGCGCCCTCGAAACCCCACTCGCCGCGCAGGACATCGTCCAGCATCCACTTGTTCACATGGCTGGGCACGCCGTCTATCTCGTTGTAGGAGGCCATCAGTGCGCCCAGTCGAGTGCGCCTGACCACCTGCTCGAAGGGCGGAAAGAAATACTCGCGCAACGTGCGCTCGCCGAAGGGCGCCGTGCCCACGTTGATGCCGCTCTCCGGCTGGCCGTGGCCGGTCATATGCTTGAGGGTGGCGAAGACACGGTCGTCCGCCAGCGGCAGACTGTCCCCCTGCAGCCCCCTGACCGCGGCCACGCCCATCTCGCCCACCAGGTAGGGGTCCTCGCCGAAGGTCTCCTCGATGCGCCCCCAACGCGGGTCGCGGGCGATGTCCACCACCGGCGACAGCACCAGCGGCACGCCGCGGGCGCGCACCTCGCGGGCAATCACCTCGTTCACCCGCTGCACCAATTCGGTATCCCAACTGCTGGCCAGGGCGATGGCCTGGGGAAAACTGGTGGCATCCCGGGTCGCGTAGCCGTGCAGCGCCTCGGCGTGGAAGAGCACCGGAATGCCGAGGCGGGTTTCGTTCAGTGCGTATTCCTGCACCGCATTGACAAATGCCACCGTGTTGCGCGGGCTGCGCCAGCGCGGACCGCCGTCATCCCCGGTGTCGGCCGCGCCGCTGCGGTCGGAGGGGCGGGCGATCTGGCCTATGCCGTGGGGGTATGCGTCGCGGGCTTTGACGGGATCGAAATTGAGGTCGGCGTCGACGATATGTGCCTTGTCCTGCCACAAAGTGGTGACCTGGGCCACCTTCTCTTCGAGGGTCATGCGCGCCAGCAGGTCCTCGACCCGCGCGTCCACCGGTGCGCCCGCGTTCCGGTAGAGGGGGGCGCTGGATTCGTCGCCGCTACAGGCAATCAATATGGCCATGCTGGCGCCAGAGCCGAGGCCGGTAAGTAGTCGGGGTAGTCGTAGGGTTAGTCGCCGTGGGGATAGCACGCTGCTCTTCCTCCCATCGTTATTGTTGTTTTCAGTATATGATAGCGCTACCATCATAAATCAGCGCGGGGCTTTGTCAAAGGTTTGGTCAAAGACCCTGCGTGATCTCAATGGCTCAAGTTTCGAAGTTCACAGGGATTGCCAACGCCGAGAGGAGATGCCTTCGAGCGGCCCTGCTGCCGGTGGCCACCGGCAGCAGAGCCTCGCACAGTGCCAGCCGGAGGCTTTCCCGAGACCCGGAGAAGAATGCCGGGCTCCAATGCGCAGGGTCGCCCAGGCCTCGGCATAGTGCCGCGGGGGGGGTAGTTAAGAGAAAAACAATAATGAGGATTCGGCGATGCGATGGTCATTCCAACTGGCGTGCCGCGCGGCACTGCTGCTGTCACTATTAATTGCGCCACTGGCCTCGGCCGAGGACGGTTACGACCTGTGGCTGCGCTACCGGCCGCTGGAGCCCGAGTGGCGCTTTGCCTACCGCGAGTCACTGCGCTCGCTGGTAATGCCGCAACCGGAGTCACCGACCCTGGCCGCGGCGCGGGGCGAACTCCAGCGCGGCCTGACGGGGCTGCTCGGCGAGACGCTGACACTTGCGGAAAAGATCCGCGATGACGGCGCACTGCTGGTCGGCACGCCGGATTCGTCGCCGCTGATCGCGGGCCTGAAGCTGCCGCTGGAATCCCTGGGGAAGGAGGGCTACCTGATCCGCGGCGTTGAGATCCGCGGCCGCAAGGGGATCGCCATCGCCGCCAACAGCGATACCGGTGTCCTCTACGGTGCTTTCCACTTTCTGCGCCTGCTGCAGACCCGCCAGCCCCTGGCGGAACTGGATATCGCCAGCCACCCGCGCATTCAATTGCGTCTGCTGAACCACTGGGACAACCTGGACCGCACCGTCGAGCGCGGCTACGCCGGCCAGTCCCTGTGGGACTGGTGGAAGCTGCCGGAATATCGGGACCCGCGCTACACGGACTACGCCCGCGCCAATGCCTCCATCGGTATCAATGGCACGGTACTCAACAACGTCAACGCCAGCGCCGACAGCCTGGCGCCGCGCTATATCGCCAAGGCCGCGGCGCTGGCCGATGTATTCCGCCCCTACGGTATCCGCGTCTACCTGTCCGCGCGCTTCAGCGCGCCGGTGGAGATCGACGGCCTGGACACCGCCGACCCGGTGGATCCGGCGGTGCGCGACTGGTGGCAGAAAAAGGCGGCGGAGATCTACGCCGTCATTCCCGACTTCGGCGGCTTCCTTGTCAAGGCCAATTCCGAGGGCCAGCCGGGGCCCCAGGACTACGGCCGCAGCCACGCCGACGGCGCCAATATGCTCGCCGCGGCCCTGGCGCCCCACGGCGGCGTGGTGATGTGGCGCGCCTTCGTCTACTCGGACGTCAACCCCGAGGACAGGGCCAAGCAGGCCTACAGCGAGTTCCAGCCATTGGACGGGCGCTTCGCCGACAATGTGATACTGCAGGTCAAGAACGGCCCCATCGACTTCCAGCCCCGCGAGCCCTTCCACCCACTGTTCGGCGCCATGCCGGACAGCAACCTGATGCTGGAGCTGCAGGTCACCAAGGAATACCTGGGCTTTGCCACCCACCTGGTGTACCTGGGCCCGCTGTTCGAGGAGGTGCTGGATGCGGATACCTGCGCCCGGAGTAGCTCCCCTCTCCCGCTTGCGGGGGAGGGGCCGGGGGAGGGGGCGAGCGGGGCCGGCACCGGCGGCTGCAACCGCGGCGCCACCGTAGCCCACGTCATAGATGGCAGCCTGAACGGCAATACCCACACCGGCATCGCCGGCGTTGCCAATATCGGCAGCGACCGCGACTGGAGCGGTTCCATCTTCAACCAGGCCAACTGGTACGCCTTCGGCCGCCTGGCCTGGAACCCGGACATTTCCGCGCGGGATATCGCCGGCGAGTGGCTGCGAATGACCTTCACCCTGGACCAGCACTTCGTCGGGCCCGCGCGCGACCTGATGCTGCGCTCGCGCCAGGCGGCGGTGGACTATATGACCCCGCTGGGACTGGCGCACCTGATGGGCACCGACCATCACTACGGGCCGGCGCCCTGGGTGGCGGATCTCCACCGGCCCGAATGGAACCCCGTCTACTACCACCGCGCCGACCGCAACGGCATCGGCTTCGACCGTACCGCCGAGGGCAGCAATGCAGTGGCCCAGTATGCACCGCCACTGGCGCGCCATTTCGGCAGCCGCAGTTACGTGCCGGAGGACTACCTGCTCTGGTTTCACCACCTGTCCTGGGACTACCCGATGCGATCCGGCCGCAGCCTGTGGAAAGAGCTTGTGCACCGCTACGACCGCGGGGTAAAGGAAGTGGATGAAATGCACAGTGCCTGGACAGAACTGGAACCTTTCGTGGACGCGGAGCGCTTTGCCAAGACCGAGCGCTTCCTGGCCATACAGCAGCGCGAGGCGCGCTGGTGGCGCGACGCCAGCATCGCCTATTTCCGCGAAGTGTCCGGCCGCGCGCTGCCCAAGGGCGCGCGCGAACCCGCGCACTCGCTGGAGTACTACCGGGCGCAGCCTGTGCCCTGAGTGATTCCGGGGGCGAATGGCTTTTAGCACCGCTAGTTAACACTAACAGGGTTGCCGGCACTCCACGTTGGGGTTCGCGGAGCTCACCCCAACCTACCCTCAAGTCCCGCGGAGTGACATCCGCTTAACGAGGGCTATTCGCCCCGGGCTCCATCGCCCCGGGCGGTTGATTTGCCGCCTTTTGCCGGTGTACTTTGCACAGTCATAACAATAAACATTGCGCATGCGGCCCGCCGCGGCCTCACCGGCTCGCCCCTGCGCCTTTCGGCGAATATGAGACACCACACCAAGTCAGGTCTTCCGTTCCTGTTGGCGGCATTTATGGGTGTCGGCGGCAGTCTGTCGCCCGCGCACTTATCCGCCCTGGAAAGCGAGCGGGCGTCGCTGCTGGCGCAGTGCCATCGCTTCGACATACCACCGCAGCCGCTGGATCGGGCGCTGCTGGAATTTTCCCGCCAGTCGGGCCTGGCGGTACTGGCCTCGTCGCGGATCGACCTGACGGGGGCGTCGTCACCACTGAGTGGGGAAAAGCCGGCCTCGGAGGCCTTGCGACAGTTGCTGGAAGGTTCCGGGCTCACTTTCAAACAGGTGGACGGCCAGGGGCTGGTGATACTGCCCGCGCCGGCGGTTGAAAACGGGCGCGAACCGGCCCCAGCCGGGGAAGCCGCCGCGGACAGACCCACTCTCGAAGAGGTGGTGGTCGTGGCCAGTAAAAGGCGCACCAACCTGCAGGACACGCCAATGGCGGTGACCGCTTTCGGTAATGACTTGCTCGAGGGGCGCGGGATCGACACCCTCTATAGGCTCGCGGAGCTGGTGCCCAGCCTGGAAATCGCGCGCAACGGCGATCACACGGCGTCGATGCTCTACCTGCGCGGCGTGGGTTCCGACAACTACACCGAGGCCGGGGACCCGGGCCTCGCCGTCCATGTGGACGGCATCTACGGCAGCCGCAGCCAGGGTTCCACCGCCATGTTGTACGACCTGGACCGGGTGGAAGTGCTGCGCGGCCCCCAGGGCACCCTGTTCGGGCGCAACTCCACCGCCGGCGTCATCAACTACCACACGGCGAAGCCGGAAGAGGGGGCCTTCTCCCGCATCGAAGCCGCCCTCGGCAACGACCAGCGCAGGAAGCTGAGCGGTGTGGTGAACCTGCCGGTAACCGACGATTGGGCGCTGCGCTGGGCCGGCGTTTCCGACGCATCCGACGGCTACACCCGATTCGCCCCCGGCTCAGCGTCCACCGATGCGGCGCGGCGCTACAACAACACCGACCTGTTCAGCCACCGCCTGAGTTCCAACTGGCAGGTCCTCGATGAGCTCAACTGGTGGTCCAGCTACGAGCGTTTCGAGGACCGCGGCGCGGGCAGCCTGCCGGTGGCGGACTACGATACCCCCGTGCTGATCGACACCCCGGGTCGGACCGACCTGGCGCAGGACAGCTTTCGCAGCCGGTTGGAGTGGACCCTGGAGAACGGCATCGACGTCACCTACATCACCGGCTACAGCCGCATGCAGCGCAGTCAGGACTGGGATGGCGATCGCAGCGGCCCGCCGGGCAGCGAGACGGACCCAGAGGTCTACCACCAGAGCAACCGCACCGTCTGGGCCGACCACGTCTCGCGCCAGCACGAGCTGCAGCTAAAAAACGGCGACGATCAGGCGCTGCGCTGGCTGTTGGCGTATTTCGATTTCCGCGAGCGCAACGACATCCGCTTTGACCTCGAGCACCAGGACCGCGACGGCAGCGGCTGGGGCGGCGCGCCCTCGCACAGCTTCCAGCAGCCGGACCGCGGCTCGCGCCTGAGCGCCATCTACGGCCAGGTGGATCTGGACCTTTCGCCCCACTGGCAAGTGTCCGCCGGCGCCAGGAGCGGGCGCGACCAGCGCTACGACCGCGGCGGGCGCAACATCGGCTGCCCGGACCTGATCCGCGCCGATCGCGGCGGCGAGCTGGGCCCGGTGGCGGTCAACCGGGAGTCCGCGGCGGAGGGCCAATGTTTCGTCAGCAACTACAACGACGTGTCCCGGTCCTGGCGCAGTACCACCAGCATGGCGCGGCTCTCCTACAAACCGGGGAAGCGGGCCCTGCTGTACCTGCTCTACGCCGAGGGTTTCAAGCCGGGCATGGTCCAGGATGGAGGCACCCTGGCCGGTGTCTACAGCGGCAGCGATGATCCCGCCTTCCGCGCGGCGCTGGCGGAACTCATCGCCCGCAACAATAGCGACGACCCCGAGGCGCGCGCCTATGCGGAGCCCGAGACCAGCGCCAACCTGGAACTGGGTTTCAAACTGGGCTTCCTCGACGGCGCCATGACCGTCAACGGCGCCCTGTTCAAGACCCATTACCGGGACATGCAGGTCTCCGGCGTCGCCGTGGACAAGTGGGGTTTCGAGCGGGTGCGCAGCACCAACGCCGCCTCGGCCACCATCCGCGGCCTGGAGCTGGAACTCAACTGGGCCACCAGCCTCAACGGCCGCCTCAGCGGCTTCCTGTCGCTGCTCGATGCCCGCTATGACCGGTTTCTCGGTGTGGACAACGACTTTCCGCGCTACGGCCAAACCTGGAATCCCGGCGCCGGGGACGCCGACAATCCGGATCTGGTGGATTTCAGCGGTAACCGGCTCAAGCAGGCGCCGCGCATCAGGTTCGGCCTCAACTACAGCCACAGCCTGCTGATCCGGGATCTGGTGCGGCTCACCTCGCGGCTCGGCCTGCGCTACTCCGACAAGGTCTTTTTCGACGAGGCCAACCGCGGCCGGCGCAGCGGCGCGCTGCTGGACAACCGCACCGGCCTCTGGGTGGAAGATCCCCACGGCCCCGCCGAGAACATCGATTTCCAGCCGTCCTACTGGCGCTGGGATGCCGGCGTCAAAATAGAGCCCGGCGCCGGCAACTGGTGGCTGGAGCTGTACGGCGAGAACCTGACGAACGAGGTAGTCCGCTACGATGTACAGACGCCGGAACTCGAGCGCCCGGAATTCTACCTGGCCCCGCCCCGCACCCTCGGTGTTCAACTGGGGCTGCGGTTTGATTGAGCGGTTTCACATTTTTCAACGGGCGGGGGGACGATTGCCGGCGCCCCTGCGTCCCAATTGAGCGAGATGAGAGAAAAACAATGGTGAACAACATCCATGCTGCAAGCGCGGGCCGGTTCCCCGGAGCCTGAAAACAACAAGAGGTCCAACAACAAGGCCCTCGGCGACTACTACCGCGAGCATCACTCGGAATTGTGCCGCTACGCCGCCAATAAGTTCGGGCTGGCCGAGGCCGAGGCCGAAGACCTGGTGCAGCAGGCCTTTGCGCGCTTTGCGCCGCAGTTCGAGACGGTGGAGGTCGAGAATGTCCGCGCCTTCCTGTACCGGGCGGTCAACAACGCCGCCATCGACCAGTTGCGCCGCACTCAGGTGCGCAGGAGCTTCGCGCAGGCGGTGCAGGGAGATCCGGAGCGGGAGATCGACAGCCTGAGCCCGGAAAGGGCGGTGGCGGGGCGCCAGCTGCTGGGGCTGATCAGCCGCGTACTCTGGAGCATGCCGCACAAGCGGCGCAGGCTCCTGTTGATGAATCGTGTCGACGGCTTGTCTTACGCGGAAATTGCGCGGCGAGAGGGACTCTCGGCGACGGTGGTAAAGAAACATGTGGCGAAGGCGCTGGCGGCGTGCCAGGCCGAGCTGCGAGCCAATGGTGGAGACTTGTGATGGCGCAGGGGCGCAATCGAAAGCTTGTGGATGACCGGGCGCGGGCGTGGTTTATGCTCCGCCACGAGCGCCATCTCAGTCCGCGGGAAGAGGCAGAATTCCAACAGTGGTTGGCGGAGCCGGCACACAGTGCCAGCTACCGGCAACTGGAGCGGATATGTGAAGGCCTGCGGGTGATTGCCGCCACTGAGGAGGGCGAGCGCCTGCGCGCGCGCCACCGCAAGGCCCGGGAGAAGGGCCGGGAAAGAGAGCAATGGTGGATGCCCGCGCGCGATTTCCTCGTGCGCACACTGACACCGGCTCCGGCACTCGCGATGGCGCTGGTGATGGTCTTGGCCGTTGGCATAGTCGGGTTCAATGCGTCGTGGAATCGCGCCCTCGCAACCGACAGCTACGCCACCGGGATAGCCCAGACGCGCACCGTCACACTGGAGGATGGCAGTGAGATCACCCTCGGCGCCGATTCGCGCATCGAAGCCAGCCTGGGCGAGCGGCGCCGCGACCTGGTGCTGGTGAAAGGCCAGGCATTTTTCACCGTTGCCCGCGATCCCGCGCGCCCTTTCTACGTCGCTGCTGGCGATATCGACGTCAGGGTGGTGGGCACCCGCTTTGAAGTGCACCGCGCGCCCGGCAGCGTCAAGGTTGCCGTGGAAGAGGGAATCGTGGATGTGCGTCGCAAGGACAGCCCGGGCGGCCCCGGGGTGGCAGACGGCGGGGTGCGCCTGCTCGCCGGCCAGGCCGTGCGCATGGGCGCTGAGGGCGGCGGAAGCGTCGAGCCGGTGATTCTCGAGGAGCTGGCCGGCTGGCGCCACGGCAAACTCATCTACCGCAACGCGCGGCTGGCGGAAGTGGTGGCGGACGCCAACCGCTACCGCGAGGGCAAAATAGTACTCGGCGCGCCGCGGCTGGCGGAACTGCGGTTGACCACTTCCTTTTCCGTGGACCAGGTCGAGACAATGATCTCCATGCTGGAAGAGTCGCTGCCCGTCAGCGTCTATCGCGAAACCGGCAACCGCATAGTGATCTGGCCGCGGACTCTGTCCAACTAAACCAAGCACCAGTTTGGATTCTTTTACGAAACGCTCAGGGATGGGTGGGATACCGCTTTCCGGGACTGAATGCGGCAAGGATGCCGGTTGCGAGCGTACGACCGCCACGGATGGCGGGGTGCCGCCAGCGGAAGTGCGGATCAAATTGCAGGGAGTAATTTGGCACAGCCTAGCTGCCCGCCGGGCCGAGCACACGGATGTGCCCGGTACAAACGCAGGGAGCAGTTTCTGCCAGGGACGTATCCACAGCGTGTCCCGGAAGGCGGTATCCCACCCATCCTTCGCGCTGAAGTTGAGTTTTTGAACACTTCAAGCAGGCCCTAAACACCGCAACGCAGCCTGGAGAACGGTGCGAAGCACCGGAGTTCAGAGGGACTCCTTTTACATACCGGCCGCCGCTCGCACGGGGTATTCAGGGTGCCGGCCTGCGCGGTGCCTCCCATTTTCCGAATCGGATTCCGAAAATTTTCGGAAAAAAATTCCATACCGGGGAGACGATTCGGTTTTCCCATCCGTTTTATACCTGTGCGCGAGACAATTGAAAAATGCGCGCCGCTCTGAGTTGTTGTTGGATGCTGGAACTCAATTGGCTTTTACTCCTGGTAAATAGCTTTGCGCTACTATGGTAGCGGTAACATTTTCTCTCAGGTAAACCGCCCTGGGGGGGCAACACAATAACCAAAACTGCTGGAGCGCTCTGGAGGTGCGCAGTCAGGGAAGCCCCAGCGGGAAAATCCGATGAGGAGAGACCTTGTATGTATAAAAAGAAAAAACTGTCCGAAGCCATCATGGTGATGGCGGCGATGGCCTGCAGCCAGCCTTTGTTGGCGCAGGATTCTCCGGGTGTGGTGGAAGAGGTGACGGTCACCGGCATCCGCGCATCCCTGGAGCGCTCGATGGATATCAAGCGCGATTCCTCCGGCGTCGTCGACGCCATTTCCGCCGAGGACATCGGCAAGTTCCCGGACACCAACCTGGCCGAATCCCTGCAGCGCATCACGGGTGTTTCCATCGACCGGGTCAACGGTGAGGGCTCGCAGATTACCATCCGCGGCTTCGGTTCCGACATGAATATGGTCACCCTGAATGGCCGCACCATGCCGGGAGGCTCCGCATTCGGTGGCGGCAGCGGCGCCGGCGCCACTCGCGGCGGCCAGAGCCGGGCTTTCGACTTTGCCAACCTGGCTTCCGAGAGCGTTAGCGGCGTGGAGGTCTACAAGACCAGCAAAGCCAGTATCGCCTCCGGCGGACTGGGGGGCACTGTCAATATCCAGACCACCAGGCCCCTGGAAGATCCCGGTTTCAAGCTCAGTCTCGGCGCCAAGGCGGTGAATGACACCACCAACGAGAACGGCGACGATTTCACGCCCGAGGTTTCCGGTATTTTCAGCTGGACCGACGACAGCGAGCGGTGGGGTGTTTCCCTTGCCGGCAGCGTCCAGCAGCGGGATTCCGGCTCGGCGGGTTCCACGGTCAACGACTGGAATATCGGTCGCTGGGGTGAGGACAACCTGTACAGTTTTACTGACGACGCGGAGATAACCAATGCCCCGGAACAGGGGCAGTTATACGTTCGTCCCAACGACCTGCGCTATACCTGGTCGGACCGTGAGCGCGAGCGCACCAACGGCCAGCTGACCTTCCAATTCCGCCCGGTGGACAATATCACCGGTACCCTGGACTACACCTATGCGGAAAACACTTTGACCGAGTTCCGCAGCGAGCAGACCTTCTGGATGGGCAACGGCAGCAGCATTGCCGAAGTGGTGTTTGACGATTCCACGGTGGCCACTCCGCTGTTTATCCGGGAAACCAATCTCGCCAATAAGGATTTCGGCTTCGAGCAGCAGTGGCGCGAGCAGGAAGATACCTTGAAGTCCGCCGGTTTCAATCTCGATTGGGGCGTAAACGACTCCTTTACCTTGGCTCTGGACGCGCATAAGTCCAGTATGGATAGCCTCCCTGTCGGTCCCGGCAACAGCGGCTCCATCGATATCAGTATGGGGGCGCCTGTAGGAATCGGCCAGACCTGGGACTTCAGAGGCGATTTGCCGGGGGCGAATTTCGACTTTAATGACGGCCAGCGTATTGACCCCGCGACCGGCGAGTTGGTCTTCGACGACGATGGCAACCCGGTAATGAACGGCAATAACAATGGCGCGTTCGACGCGGGCGACTTCGGCAGCCAAGTGGCCAGGGTCTGGTACGCCTCCCAGCAAACGGATATCACCCAGATCAAAATTGACGGCAGCTGGGAATTCGATAATGGCCGCTTCGATTTCGGCGTCGAGAACCGGGATACGGAGTTCCTGTCGCGGCAATCCAACCGCCAGTGGACCCTGGGCGACTGGGGTATCAATGATGCCGGTGCGCCTGGCCTCGCCGACCTGCTGGAGTCATTCGCACTGACCAACCAGTTTGACGATTTCAGTCCCTCCGGCGACACCACCGGATTGGGCTTCCGCGCAACCGATCCGGTAGCGCTATGTAGCTGGGCGGCACAAAACTATCCTCGTGGCGGGGATGGGGCCTGTGCATATACTCCGGACTGGAGCGCTAATAACAAAGTCGAGGAAGAGGTTCAGTCCGTCTACTTCCAGGTGGCTGTAAACAGCGAGCTGGGGGGCTTCCCGGTGAACTATCTGACCGGTCTGCGCTATGAATCCACGGATTCCACTTCGACCTCGCAAGTCCTGAAACCGGATTTCCTGCTGTGGCAGGACAACAACGACTTCTCGAGGGTGGACACCGACGAGAAGGTTTCGATTACCACCAGGAACAGTTATGACCACCTGTTGCCCAGCTTCGATTTCGATATCAATCTGCGCGAGGACTTGAAGGGCCGCTTCTCTTACAGCAAGACCATCGCCCGCGCCGGCCTGGCCAGCCTTGCCGCTGTCCCGAGCGGTTGGGGCACTAACGGTTCCACACTGAACGGGGCAAATCCGACAGCGGATGAGACCAACCCGCTACTGGTACCCTTCGAATCCGACAACCTCGACCTGTCCGTGGAGTGGTACTACGACGATTCCAGCTATGTGTCCCTGGGCTTCTACGAGAAACGGGTGGACAATTTTATCGGTAATGAAAAGGAAGACCGCACGTTCTTCGACATGCGCGATGTGACCGCAGGCCCCCGCGCCGATGCCGCTATCGCGGAACTGGAGTCGCGCGGTATTCCTGTGGACGATACCTCCTTATTCTCAATGATGGTGGTGTTGGAAAACCAGGGTAATCCGGACGTCGTTTTCCCGGCGGCCTGTGGCTCCGACCCGGCGGCCTCGGTGGGCAATCCCAGCTGTGCTGCGGCGATCGGAAGTTTGGAAGATACTGATGGCAACGCGGTGGATCTCCGGCCCGATGGCGATGATCCGCTGATGGTGTTTGAAACGACCTTCCCGACCAACCAGAGGAGTGCCAAGATTCACGGCTTCGAGTTTGCCTTGCAGCACTTCTTCGGCGACAGCGGCTTTGGTGTCCAGGCCAACTACACCACGGTGCGGGGTGATGTGGGCTTCGACGTCAATGCGGATCCGGGGGAGGAGCAGTTTGCGCTGCCTGGCCTGAGCGACACCGCAAACCTGGTGGGTATCTACGACAACTACGGTATCCAGGCGCGCCTCGCTTACAACTGGCGCGATGATTACCTGATGTCCATCACCCAGGGCTCCACCGATGCACGCTTCGTCGAGGCTCACGCCCAGTGGGACCTGAATGTCAGCTATGAGGTCAACGATAACCTGGATGTTTTCTTCGAAGGCATCAACCTGACCGAGGAAGACGTTCGCCATTACTCCCGCAATACGCGGCAGCTGTGGTTCCTGGAAGAGCTGGGCGCGCGCTACCAGATCGGTGCCCGCTACGCCTTCTAAGGAAAGTTTGAAGCCGCCACTCCGGGATGTCCCGGAGTGGCTGGGATCTGATTGTCGATGTTTCGGGCAACTACATCGACCTATTGATGTGGCAGTAGCGCTTGTTGCTTAAATTGATCCGGCCGCTGATTCCAGCGGCCTTTTTTTTGCGGGGACTTTCATGTACTTTCTTCTGAAGAAGCTCCACTTGTATTGGCCACTACTGAGTGTCGGTCTCCCCTTTGCACCCGATGGTATTTGAAATGAGCAACCCTGTATTACTGGACAATGTGACGCACAAGGATTTGCGAGTCATTACCCGCCATGGAGAGGCATTCGGTGATAACGTCAATCGGGTACTGGTTTTCCCCACCGAGTATGGCGACGTGCAGAGGGAGTATCCGATACTGCTGCGCAAGGATAGCGACAGTGGCGAATACCAGTCGGTGGCTCTTCTTGGCTTCGCCAGCGGGGAGAACCTCTTCCTGCAGGACGGCTGCTGGAACGCCAGTTATATCCCGGGCATTATTGCACGCGGTCCCTTCCTGATCGGCTTCCAACAGAGGGAAGCGGACGGTGAGCAGCAGCGGGAGCCGGTGATCCATGTGGATTTGGACAGCCCGCGAGTCAGTGAGGTGGAGGGCCAACCGGTATTCCTGGCCCACGGTGGCAACAGCCCCTTTTTGGAGCGTGTCGCCGCAGTACTGCGCGGTATCAACGACGGGATATCAGTGGGGAGAGCGATGTTCGCGGCCTTTGAATCCCTCGACTTGATAGAGCCGGTGAACATCCAGGTCGAAATACACCAGGGCGAGAAGTACGACCTGCGCGGTTTCTACACCATCAGCGAGGAAAAGCTGTCAAGGCTGGACGGTGCGTCGCTGGAAAAACTGAACCGGGCCGGCTTCCTGCAGGGCGCCTTTCTGCTGATCGCCTCGCTGAACAACGTCAAAAAGCTGATCGAAATGAAACGACGGCGGCTGGCTGAGCTGGCGGAACAGCAGTAGAGGCGCCGGAATGTATGGTTGAAATACAGAAGAAGACAAAACTCCTCGAAGGAATTCGCCCGGACAATATTCCCTGGCAGGACTTGATGGAAGCCTGCGAACCGGTTTTGCTCAAGGGGTTGGCAAAAGACTGGGCGCTGGTAAAGGCCGGCCAGGAGTCGGCACAACGAGCGATGGCCTATCTCAACGCCTTCTACAATGGCAAGACCGTCGGTGCCTATCTGGGGATGCCGGAAATAAAAGGAAAATATTTCTACAAGAGCGATCTGAGCGGATTGAATTTTGAAAGCCAGCGCCTGCCGCTGGACCAGGTGTTGGAGCGCATAGGAGAGCACCTCGAAAGCGGCAATCCGCCGTCCATTTACGTCGGCTCCACCACCCTGGATGCCTGCCTGCCCGGGCTGCGCGAACACAATGACCTGGTGTTCGATGACCCGATGTTCAACGATGGCAAACCGCTCACCAGCATTTGGATTGGTAGTCCGTCCATCGCCTCTGCCCACTACGATGCGCCGAACAACCTTGCCTGCTGTGCGGTGGGGCGGCGCAGGTTCACTTTGTTCCCGCCGGAGCAGATAGAAAACCTCTATCCGGGCCCGCTGGACCCGACTCCCGGCGGCCAGGCGGTGAGTATGGTGGAATTCTCCAATCCGGATTTCGACAGGTTCCCGCGTTTCCGCGAGGCCTTGGCGGCGGCGCAGGTAGCGGAACTGGAGCCGGGGGACGCGGTTTTCTATCCCAGCCTCTGGTGGCATCAGGTAGAGGCCTTGTCGCCATTCAATGTATTGATCAACTACTGGTGGAATACATCGCCGCAATACATGGACACGCCCATGAACGTGCTCTACCACGCACTGCTGGGCCTGCGGGACAGGCCGGATCACGAGCGGGCTGCCTGGAAAACTATTTTTGATTACTACGTTTTCGGGAACCGAGAGCGCCCGCGGGAGCATTTGCCGGAACAGGCGCAGGGCATGTTGGGGCCGATTGACGATATAAAAGCCCGGCAGTTGCGGTCCATGTTGCTGCGTAAATTAAATAGATAAGAGCTTGCCAGAGCCGCGGGGTATGATGAAAAGAACGGATAATGAGCTGCAAAACAAGGTGGCGAGAATTGTTATCGCCGGTGGCGGAACGGCCGGCTGGATTGCTGCCGCTGCCTTGTCGAAGAAACTCGGGGAGCTTCTTGATATCACTCTGGTGGAATCCGAACAGATAGGCACCGTGGGGGTGGGGGAGGCCACTATTCCCCCGCTGCGCAGCTTCCACAAGCTACTGGGCATCGACGAACAGCTGTTCATGCGGACTACCCAGGCCACCGCCAAACTGGGAATTGCTTTCGAGAACTGGGGCCGGCAGGGTGACCGCTATATGCACTCATTCGGCCGCACCGGAACCAGCGCCTGGTTGTGTGATTTCCACCATTTCTGGTTGCGCGGCCGGGAAATGGGTTTCGACAGCGAAATCGGTGATTTCTGCCTGGAATTCCAGGCGGCCGAGGCGGGCAAGTTTGCGACTTCCCCCAAGTCGGAGATCAATTTTGCCTATCATCTGGATGCGGGGCTGTATGCGAAATTTTTACGTAAATTCAGCGAGGACCTGGGAACCAGACGCGTAGAGGGAAAAATCCGCGAGATCAGACAAAACGGCGAGTCGGGATTTATCGAATCCCTGGTTCTGGAGGACGGTCGTGTCATCGAGGGGGATCTGTTTATCGATTGTACCGGTTTCCGCGGCCTGTTGATCGAGCAAACCCTGAAAACCGGCTACGAGGACTGGTCCCGCTGGCTGCCCTGCGACAGCGCGGTGCCGGTACAGACAACAGCCACCGGGCCGGCATTGCCCTATACCCGTTCCATCGCTCGCGACGCCGGGTGGCAATGGCGTATCCCGCTGCAACAGCGGGTAGGCAATGGCCTGGTTTACTGCAGCCGCTATCTGTCCGACGACGAGGCGACAGCCCTGCTGTTGGACAATATCGATGGCGAGGCGATTACCGAGCCTCGGGTGATCCGCTTCAAGACCGGAAGGCGCCGCAAGGTATGGAATAAAAACTGTGTGGCCCTGGGACTGGCCAGCGGTTTCGTCGAGCCGCTGGAATCCACCAGTATCCACCTGATTGTTACCGGGGTGACGCGGTTGATGCAGCTGTTTCCCTTCGATGGCGTAAGTCGCGCACTGGTCGATGAGTACAACGAACTCTCCCGGAACGAGTTGGAGAACATACGCGATTTTATCGTGCTCCACTACCATGTGACCCAGCGCGAGGGCAGCCCCTTCTGGCGCTACTGCAAAAACATGGAGGTCCCCGAGTCTCTGGATCACCGCATTCGTCTGTTTCGGGAGAGAGCCCACGCTTTCCAGGCTGATGGTGAACTCTTCCGCGTGGATTCCTGGGTGCAGGTAATGCTGGGGCAGGGCCTGATACCCGAGAGCTATCACCCGCTTCCCAGGCTGATGGCCGAGAGGGAAATGCACCAGCTGCAAGAGAGTATCCGCGCGAGGATCGCCAGGGCGGTATCCTCCCTGCCCGATCACCAGGCGTTTATCGACCGCTACTGCAAGGCGGACGCCGCGGAGGTGTATGTCTGATACGCCTTCCGTTGCGCGGGGATATCCGGAATCTTGCAAAAGGAAAACGGTGATTCACGATTTCCCGGCGATGGTTATAGCTACGGCCGCAGGGTGGCCTGGATACGCCGGCACTGCAGTAACCACACAGGCCGGCAGCCGCAAGGATGTCGGTCTTTTAATCCGCTGAAAAATCCAGAGGGAAGGGGGGCTGTATGTTTACCTTAAAGAGCCGCATCCGGCTACAGTGTCGCCGCACTGTTGCCATTTTTTTCGCCATGCTTCTGGCAAGCTGTCCGCTGTTGCTGCCTTCGGCATCGGCGGCCACGCTGACCCAGGTGAACAATTTCGGCAACAACCCGGGCAATCTGGAAATGTATCTCTACGTGCCCGACAACCTGAGTGGCCCGGCGCCGATTCTGGTTGCGCTGCACTACTGCACCGGCACTGGCCCGGTGTTCTACGACAACACCCGGTTTGCCTCGCTGGCCGACCAGTACGGCTACATCGTCATTTATCCATCGGTTACGCGCAGCAGCCAGTGCTTCGACGTGTACAGCGCCCAGGCGCTGACCCGCGGCGGCGGCAGCGATCCGGTCTCGGTCAAATCGATGATCGATTACGTGGTGCAGAACCACAGCGGCGACCCGGGCCGGGTCTACGCTTCGGGGACGTCCTCCGGAGCCATGATGACCAACGTGCTGCTGGCGCTGTACCCGGACGTGTTCGAGGCCGGCGCCGCCTTTGCCGGCGTACCTTACACCTGTTTCGCCACCACCGGCGGCTCGGAGTGGAACAGCGACTGCTCCAGCGGCAATATCATTCTGAGCGCCCAGGAGTGGGGCGGCCGGGTGCACAACGCCTTCCCCGGCTACGGCGGGCCCTGGCCGCGCATGCAGTTGTGGCACGGCACCAACGACACCACGCTGCATTACAATAATTTCGGCGAGGAAATCAAACAGTGGACCTACGTCCACGGGCTGAGCCAGACGCCGACCTCAAGCGACACGCCCCAGTCCAGCCAGACCCGCACCCGCTACGGCAGCAGCGGTCCCAACGCCCCGGTCGAGGCCATCAGCATCCAGGGTTTGGGACACAATATTTCTGTCGACGCCGCTGAAGTTATCCGCTTCTTTGGCCTGGATGGCCCCGGCTCATCCGGTTCGTCTTCCAGCGGCTCGTCCAGTTCCAGCAGCTCGTCGAGTTCCAGCTCCAGTGGTGGCAGCGGCGGCGTCACCTGTGCGATCACCTATGCCAATATCTGGAACAGCGGCTACCAGTTCGACGTCACCGTGATCAACAGCGGCAGCGGCACTGTCGGCAGTTGGGAAGTCGACCTGCCGTTCGACGAGGAGCCGCAGGTCACCGGCAGCTGGAACGTGAACCTGTCCAGTTCGGGCAATACGGTTACCGCCAGCGACGTCGGCTGGAACGGTACCCTGCAGCCGGGGGGCAGCACCTCCTTCGGTTTTCAGGGCAACCACGACGGCAGCCTGAACGAGCCGTCCTGTGTGGGTGACGGCGGTACCGGCAGCGCGTCCTCGAGCAGCAGTTCCTCTTCCTCCGGTGGCGGCAACACCATCGTCGTCCGCGCGCGCGGCACCAGCGGCCAGGAGTCCATCACCCTCGGGGTCGGGGGCAGCGGCGTGCAGACCTGGACCCTTTCCACCGGGATGCAGGACTACACGGCCACCACCAGCCTGGGCGGTGGGATCACCGTCGAATTCACCAATGACGACGGCACCAACCGGGATGTCCAGGTGGACTATATCGAGGTCAACGGTCAGGTCCGCCAGGCGGAGGATCAGGGCGAGAACACCGGCGCTTGGGATGGCTCCTGCGGCGGGGGCTCGTTCAGTGAGTGGTTGCACTGCAACGGCTATATTGGCTTCGGCTCTGTTTCCGGTGGTTAGGGCGTCTTTTCTCCGGAATGATGATCGGGTTCTCTCCTTGGCGACTGTCTCCGGGCAGTTCCTTTTTTATTCGGGCGATGATGCGCTACATCCTCGTGGCGCGAATGCAACCGCGGCGAAGGTCCGGGGCCAAAGGCGCTTTATTGTTGACTGTGGATGCGTTATACAATGGCCCCATATGACTATCGGGCCATTGGGACAGTGAAGCAGAGACAACCCCGCCGCCAGCGCGGCAACGCGCCCACCATCAGCGACGTCGCCCGCGAGGCCGGCGTATCGCCGATGACGGTGTCGCGGGTGATCAACGGCGAGAGCAATGTGCGGGCCACGACGCGGGATACGGTCAACGCCGCCATCGAGGCCCTCGGCTACACACCCAACCGCGCGGCGCGCAGCCTGGCGGGGGCGGACCAGATCAATATCGGCCTGCTCTATAGCAACCCCAGCGCCGCCTACCTGAGCGAACTCCTGGTCGGCGGCCTGGAGCAGGCCAGCCGCTACAATGTGCAGCTGATCGTCGAGAAGTGCGACGTGGAGCTGGATGCGGAGGAGGTGGCCTACCGGCTGATCTCCCGCGGCGTGGAGGGCATACTGCTGCCGCCGCCGCTGTCCGATTCGCCGCAGCTGCTGGAAGTGCTCGATTCGAATGACACCCCGGCGGTGGCCATCGCCACCAGCCGTCCGCAGAAGAATGTCTCCGCGGTGAGCATCGACGACTACCGGGCCGCCCACGCCATGACGCGCCACCTGATTTCCCTGGGGCACCGGTGCATCGGGTTTATCGTCGGCGACTCCAACCAGGTGGCGAGCGAACTCCGCCTCAAGGGGTACCGCGACGCGTTGCGCGAGGCGGGGTTGGAAACGTCGGACGACCTGGTGGCCCAGGGGCTCTTCACCTATCGCTCGGGCCTGGATGCCGCCGAACAACTGCTCGGCCGCGACGGGATTCCCACCGCCATATTCGCCAGCAACGATGATATGGCCGCTGCGACCGTCGCCGTGGCCCACCGCTGTGGCCTGGATGTGCCCGGCGATCTCAGTGTGTGCGGCTTCGACGACACGGCGCTGGCCACCACCATCTGGCCGGAACTGACCACCATTCACCAGCCCATCATCGAGATGTCCCGCGCCGCCGTGGACCTGCTGGTGAAGAAGGTGCGCGCGCGCCGCGCGGGCAGGGAGGAGGAGAGCCGGCAGTTGCTGCTGGACTACACCCTGGTGCGCCGCCAGTCGGATGCGCCGCCGCGCCGGCGCCCGCCGATCAAGGTGGTTAAGAACTCCGGTTGACCGGGATAACACCGGGTCGAGGGGCGCCCGCCCCGCGGTGTTATTCGTGTGTGCCGGCGATCCTGGTTTGCGGGCGCTTTCAAAATCCGTCAGGATGACAGGTTTTGATCGATTGAAACTTTGCCCATGTCCCTTCTCGCCTCCATAGATTCCGCCCTCGCTGCCTTCGCGACTTTTGTCTGGGGAACCCCACTATTGGTATTGCTGGTGGGCGGCGGCCTGGTCCTGTTGATCTACTCCCGCGGCCGCCCCTACCGCCACCTGGGCCACAGCATCGATCTGCTGCGTGGAAAGTACGACGATCCCAATGATCCGGGTCAGGTGCCGCACCGGCAGGCGCTGTCCACCGCCCTGTCCGGTACCCTGGGGCTCGGCAATATCGCGGGCGTGGCCATTGCCATCAGCAGCGGCGGCCCGGGGGCCATCTTCTGGATGTGGATGACGGCGCTGGTGGGTGTGGCCACCAAGTTCTACACCGCCTCCCTTGCGGTGATGTTCCGCGGGCGGGATTCCGCCGGCGAGTTGCAGGGCGGCCCCATGTATGTGATCCGCGAGGGACTGGGTAAAAAGTGGATGCCGCTGGCGCAGTTGTTCGCGGTGGCGGGCCTGTGCGGCATGCTGCCGGTATTCCAGTCGAACCAGACGGTGCAACTGCTGCGCGAATCCTTCGCGGTGCCGCTCGGCTGGGTGGTGGCGGACGGCTCTTTACGGACCGCTGAAGGCTCTTTACGGGCCGCTGAAGGCTCTTCACAGGTGGCTGAAGTTGCTTTGCCGGCCTCTCTGATGTTCGACTTCGCCGTGGGCCTGGCGCTGGCCCTGGCGGCGGCGGTGGTGATCGCCGGGCGTATCCAGCGCATCGGCAAATTCGCCGTGCGCGTAGTGCCGGGCATGGTGCTCTTCTACCTGGCGCTGACCCTGATTGTGATCGGCTATTTCTGGCAGCAGGTGCCGGCGGCCTTCGCACTCATTTTTACCAACGCTTTCAGCGGAGAGGCGGCGGTCGGCGGCGCACTGGGTGCGGTGATCGCCACCGGTATCAGCCGCGGGGCCTTTTCCAACGAGGCGGGTATCGGCACCGAATCCCTGGCCCACGGCGCGGCCAAGACCCGCGAGCCGATCCGCGAGGGTGTGGTGGCGATGCTCGGGCCCATCGTCGATACGCTGCTGATCTGCACCTGTACCGCGCTGGTGATTCTGCTCACCGGTGTCTGGCAGCAGGGCGAGGGCATCGAGGGGGTGACGCTCACCGCCAATGCCTTTTCCGGAGTGTTCGGTCACTGGGGGCCGATACTGCTGTTGCTGATGGTGCTGCCGCTGGCCTTCAGCACCATCGTCACCTTCTGGTATTACGGTGTTAAGTGTTTCGTGTTTCTGTTTGGCAGCCGCTGGCAGGGATTCTACACGGCGGCCTATATTGCGCTGATCGTGATAGGTGCCGTGGTGTCCCTGAGTGCGGCAAACAGCATCATTATTGGCATGTACGCGATCATGGCGATCCCGACCATGATTTCCACGCTGCTACTGGCCAGGCACGTCAATCGCGCCGCGCACGATTATTTTGTGCGTTTTGCCACGGACGAAAAGGCCGCGTTGAAAGATCCCGCCTGAAACCGCAAGGGGCGAACACGAGGTTCGCCCCTGCATCGTTTATCGTTGTTCCGGCGCAGAGCCGGTACCGAAATCCAGTTGTTGATAAGCCTAATGCACCACGGAAACCCGCGTGCCCACGGTGGCATTCTGGAAGAAAATCTTCGCCATATGCCAGGGCAGGCGCACGCAGCCGTGTGAAGCCGGGTAGCCGGGCACATGGCCCGCATGCATGGTCACTGCGCCGTTGAAGCGCATCATGTAATCCATGGAGGCGCCGCGGAAATAGGCCCCCGGCGGGCGGCGGTGCCGGCGCACGTCCACGTTGCTTCTCAATACATAGCCGTGGGGACTCACGTAGTGCCCGTAGAGGGTGGAGCGGTGGCTCAGTTTTTTCTCCGTGATGCGGAAATTGCCCGTGGGCGTGCGGTGGCCGGGCATGCCGGAAGAAATCGGCGTGATGCCGGCCAGGTGTCCGCCCTTGTAGAAGTAGGCTTTCTGCTCGCTCAGCACAATCTTGATATGGGATGCGCCGCCCGCGATCTCCGGCCGCCACCAGGCCTGGCCGACAAAGCGATCCTGGTAAGTGGTGCCCCTGCGCAGGAACTGATAGCCATAGTCGGTGGCCTGCGCCACGGAACTGAACACCGTGGCGCCGCCGAGCAGCAGGGCACCCATGATAAAACCTTTTCTCAGCAGCGAGGATCGTTTTTGCATTGCGCACCTCTCTTGCAAACAACCTTGCAAACAACAGCGATTTGCGAGCGGTACCCGCTGCGCGCGCTTTCGCGGGGCAAAAGGCTCCCTCACGTCCGGCGACGCGACAACAGGCAGTGATTTTCCCCAGCGCGGCCTGCCGATATATTCCGGCATTCGCCGCAGAGTGGGCCAGCGACGGCCGCAGCCGCAGCAAGTGGAGACGATGGTAGGGTGGGTACCGGTGGGCGATTACATCAAAAGGGAATGACGACCACTTCAGTTAGAGCCATCAAGGGATGCAAGGAGGTGCTATTATCGGCCCATGTCCAGCTCCAGCCTGTTGATCGACCTGCGCAGCTACGACCGGGAGACCCGGCGGCACCACCACGACTATCACCAGTTGGTGCTGCCCCTGGCAGGCACCCTGGAAACCAGTATTGCCGGGCGCGAGGGCCGTGTCGGAGGGACCGGCGCTGCGCTGATTGCCGCGGGCAGGGACCACGCCTTCGCCGCGACCAGCGAGGACAACCGCTTTCTCGTCGCCGACATCCCCGCGGCGCTGGCGCCGGAACTGGAGCTGCTGCCGGCCTTTATCCTGCTGGACGCCGCACTCGGGCACTACACCGCCTTCCTGAAATCCGAACTGGAGCAATCCCGGCCGGGCTCCCATGCCCAGCGCCAAATGCTGCTACTGCTGGTGCAACTGTTGATCGAGCGGTGCGGCGGAGAGCTACAGGTAGACCGCCGAGTTCAGGCTGCGCGGGCCTGGATAGATGGGCACCTGGAGCAACCGTTGCCGCTGGCGGAACTGGCCGCGATATCCCACCTGAGTCAACGCCGCCTGTCGGAGCTGTTCAAGAACTGCTACGGCATGACACCCCTGCAGTACCAACTCGAGCGCCGCATGCAGCTGGCCTGGACCCTGCTGGAAAACGGCAATCTCAGCGTGCAGCGCGTCGCCGAGCGGACCGGCTACAACAACCTCGCCGCCTTCAGCGACCGCTTCCGCCGCCACTTCGGCAAGTCGCCGCGCTATTTCCGAAACCTGAAAGAATAGCTTCCTCTCCCCGGATAGGGTATGGCCGCGGTCCCTGCGGCAGCTTCATGAGTTCAAAAGAATAGCTCCCCTCTCCCTCCGGGAGAGGGGCCGGGGGAGAGGGGGCGGCCGTGGCCTCTGCAGCAGGCAAAATTCGGAAACCGCGACCCCAAACAGACCCTCCGCCATTTCGACAAAGTCTTCTGCGGGTTTACCAAAGTCGCGCTGTTCCAGTCGGTGTAATCTGGCGCACTCAGAAAATCCGCGGAGACATCCATCGTGAACCGGACAAAAGCCACCGCCATCGGCAGCATCTCGGTCCTGCTCTGGGGCACCCTGGCGCTGCTGACCCAACTGACCGAAAACCGCATTCCGCCATTCCAACTGCTGACGATGACTTTTGCCATCGCCTGGCTGCTGATGCTGGCCAAGGGGCTGCTCTTCGGTCCGTCGCCGCTGCGGGTGCTATGCCAGCCGCCGCAGGTCTGGCTGCTGGGTGTCGGCGGCCTTTTCGGCTACCACGCCTGTTACTTCGCCGCCATGGCCCTGGCGCCGGCGGTGGAGGTGAGTCTGCTGGCCTATCTGTGGCCGCTGTTGATTGTGATTTTTTCCGCGCTGCTGCCGGGGCAGAAACTGCTCGCGATACATATCGCCGGTGCTCTGTTGGCGCTGGCCGGTTGCTGGTTGCTGCTGGACAGTGGCGAGGGCGGTTTCGAATGGCGTTACTGGCAGGGCTATGCGCTGGCCATCGGCTGTGCACTGATCTGGTCCATCTACTCGGTGGCCAGCCGGCTGTTGGCCCGGGTGCCCACCGATGCGGTTGGCGGCTTCTGTGCTGCCACCGCCGCACTTGGCCTCGCCTGCCACCTGCTGTGGGAGAGCTGGGTTTGGCCACAAGGGGCTTTACCGTGGCTGGGAATCGTCGGCCTGGGCCTGGGCCCGGTGGGCATCGCATTCTTTACCTGGGATTACGGCATCAAACGGGGCGACCTGCGCCTGCTCGGCGTGCTCGCCTATGGCGCGCCGCTGGTATCGACGCTGCTGCTGGTATCGGCGGGTTATGCTGAATCCAACTGGGTCCTGGCCGTTTCCAGTTTGCTGATCGTCGGGGGCGCCCTGCTGGCCGCCGTCGGGCCAGAACTGCGGCGTACTGGTGGGGCCGGGACTTCCGCTTCCTAAACCAGCTCGGCATCGCCTGATGCCCAGGCTTTCCTTCCAGCTGTTTCTCAGCTACGTACTCTTGCCCGCGGATCCAACCCGTCTGGAATATATTCGAGGATATCCCCCGGCTGGCAATCAAGCGCTTTGCAAATGTTCTCCAATGTTGAAAATCGCACACCTCTCACCTTGCCAGTGCGCAGTAGTGACAGGTTTTGTTCCGTAATGCCGATTTCGGTGGCCAATTCTTTACCGCGAATTTTCCGTTTGGCCAGCATGACATCCAGATTAACAACAATAGGCATTGAGAGAACCCTAGATGAACTGCCTGTTTTCACTTTCGAGTTTATTGCCCTTGATTAGCAGGTCACTCATCACCCACAGGATCATGGCTAAAGAAACTACTTTGACTTCGCCACTACCCAGCGAAATAGAAAGCATTTTCTGGCCGGGGGGGTGATTCAGTGACAGCAGCATGCTGGCCAGTGCAAAGTGCAGCGGCTTGGCAAGCGCCTGTGCGAACAGGAAGATCGAGAACAGCCTAAGGTCATGGCTGTTGTTGTCGTTAAAGAGCTCTCCCTTGGCAAAATTGGTGAATGCGCGGCGTAAGAAGTAGAGACCGCCCAAGCCAATGGTGAGATACAGCACGGTCAACAACCACAAGCTGTACCATTGCGCAGTGGTGACGCTTTGCCACTGTATTGGCAGGTCCAGGACGCGCCTGGTCAGGGTGGCGAAGGCATCGATATTGATAAGGAAGAAAGAGGCGACAACAGGCGCCAGGACAAGTACTGCCAGGCAGCCCCAGGCGATCAGTCGGGAAAAGTAGCGGGTCATGCTGAATCCTCTTGACATGATTGTATTGGGGTAATAAATTATCGTTTCACATTAATTTTTTCAAGAGTGAGCCTCAATGAACATCCGTGTATTGGCCGTCGCCATCTTTGGGCTGTTTTCCTTGCACCCGGCCAGCGCTCCGGCACTGACCGTGGAGCAATTTTCCGACATCTGCGATGCGGCCCCAGGGGAGTGCAGTGACCACCCCATGCTGCAAGCCTATGTCGGCGGAGCGTTGGACCTGCTTGCAACACTCGACGAGCAGACTGGTTACCTGGGTAAGCTCTACTGCAAAGAGCCAAAAGCGTTGTTCGACGTTCCAGTCATTATTCACTTCATGCAAGCGCATCGCGATGGGAACGACTCGCGCAATGCGATGCTGCTTGTGGTTCGTTACTTTGAGGAAAACGGAGGTTGCCCGCCCCGTGAATAAGTGGCTGATCCTGGCGGTGTCATTGGGGCTCACTGCGTGCAGTAATAAAGCGGTGTACGAGAATATACGCATCCACCAACGGAATGAGTGCCTTAAGGAGCCACTGTCACGCTATGAAGAATGCCTCGAACGGGTAAATATGTCCTATGAGGAATATGAGAGTGGCCGTAAAGAGATATTGGAAAATTAATCAATAGATAGGAATTTGCTGGTTGTTAAGATTGCGGCCTTCAGGGGTTGACTCCTTCTGCAAAGGAGCGGTGTTCCCCAGCGATGATCGAATGACAGATTTTCTATAAGTGAGCGCTTTAATTTCGAAATACAAGTAGAAACGAGGAGGCCTTGAAATGCAGGACGCGATTCGATCAGTATTCGACCATTTTGTGGTGGTCGCGCCGGAGAAGCGGGCAGTGGTGGAGAAAAATGACGCCTCCCTGTATGAGCGCCTGGGAAGGGAGTACAACGGCTTCAAGGGGCATGAACTGGTTTCAGCTTATGAGTTTGCTGAAGACTGGACGGGATGGGAAATGCACCCGAAAGGCGATGAGGTGGTCATTCTGTTGTCCGGGAAAGTGCATTTCCACTTACAGCTGGAGTCCGGCGAGGAATCTCTTACACTGGAAAGTTCCGGGGACTATGTCATAGTACCGCAAGGTGTCTGGCATACCGCAAAAGTTGATGCGAAGGCGAGGATGATGTTCATCACCCCGGGAGAGGGTACCCAGCATAAGCCCCTGTGATTCCTGATGGAGTGCCAAAGTAGTCCGGGGCTGTTGCTGGACAGCGGCGAGGGCGGGTTCGAGTGGCGCTACTGGCCGGGCTTGCTTGGCGTGCTCGCCTACGGCGCGCCGCTGGTATCGACGCTGCTGCTGATGTCGGCGGGTTATGCCGAATCCAGCGGGGTCCTGGCCGTTTCCAGCCTACTGATCGTCGGTGGTGTCCTGCTGGCCGCCGCTGGGCCGGGATTGCGGCGGGCTGGCGCTGGCCGAGTTCAGGTTCCGGCGTCCTTCGGCTATACTGGCGGCGCCATCAGGGACGGCGAGCGCGGAAGGCAAAAATCCATCGGGTCCTTACAGGACACTAGTTCCTACGAAGAAGAACTTGGATCAAGGTATGTCCATTAAGCCTGGAAACGTCGATCAATATCTGGAAAGCGGTTGTGGCCGGTGTGTATTGGGTGGTACGCCGCAGTGTAAAGTGCAGTCCTGGACAGAAGAGCTTCGTTTGCTCAGAAGAACACTGCGGGAGTCAGGGCTGACCGAAGAATTAAAATGGAGTGCGCCCTGCTATACGTATGATGGCAAGAACATCCTTATGTTGGCTGCACTCAAGGAGAGCGTAACGGTTTCATTCTTTCAGGGCGCGCAAATGAAGGACCCTGAAAATATTCTAGAGAAGCCTGGTGAAAACTCCAGGTTCGCCCGATACATTCGATTTACAGATATCCAAACGATCGCTTTGCTGAAACCGGTTATTCCAGGCTACATCCACGAGGCCATCGAGATTGCCAAGTCCGGTAAGAAATTGGACGTAAGCAATGATTCACTTGTGGAGTATCCGCAAGAGCTGATTCGAATGTTTGAAGCCAACCCCGGTCTTGAAGAAGCCTTTTCTGCGCTCACGCCAGGGCGGCGGCGCGGTTATCTGATCTATTTTTCGTCGGCAAAACAGTCAAAGACCAAAATCGCGCGCATTGAAAAATGTATGCCGAAGATTTTCAGCGGGAAAGGTTGGAACGAACGGTAGAGCCCTCAACGCACATGGTTAAAACATTCCTGATTATAACGTTGGCCACTTTTTCCCAAGTCTCTTTAGGTGCGAGCTTTGAGGATGACATTGTGCGTGCGGCCCTTGACAGGACCAGGTACGAGGTTCGCTACGATGGTTCCTATTTTTCAATTCCATACCCCAATGGCGATGTCTCTCCAAGCATCGGAGTCTGTACTGATGTGGTGATCCGCTCGTATCGTGCAATAGGCACCGATCTTCAGGTTCTGGTACATGAGGATATGAAAGAGAACTTTCATCTGTATCCATCAAAACGCATTTGGGGGCTAAACTCTACTGATCGAAATATTGACCATCGCCGCGTGCCAAACTTGCAGGTTTTCTTCTCCAGGTACGGTAAAGAACTGCCTATTACTACTAAGGCGGAGGATTATTTGCCTGGAGATCTGGTTACGTGGATGCTGCCGGGTAATCTTCCACATATAGGTATTGTTACGAACAGGATTTCCCCTGGCACGGGAGATCCCCTCATTGTTCACAACATCGGGGCTGGGCCAAAGCTCGAAGATATGCTGTTTGCGTACCAAATAACGGGGCACTATCGCTACGTGCCACCAGCTTATAAAAAAGTGAGCAATAGGATGCTGTAGCCGACGTTCCTTCATAGAACCTGTTCATAATCTCCTGAGGGCGTTGACAGACCGGGTGGAATGGCCCTTTGCGGGACCGTATGAGGCGTTGTCGGGAAAATAACTGGAATCCAGAGGAAAGCGAAATGACAGTTCTTGTAGTCGGCGCCAGCGGGGCCACAGGCCGTTTGCTGGTGCGGCAGTTACTGGATCGGGGCCGGAACGTCAGGGCCATAGTGCGGTCGCCGGAAAGGCTGCCGGAAGATATCCGCAGTCGCGCCAACTTTTCAGTAATTCCCGCGAGCCTCCTGGAACTGAGTGATGTGGAGATGTCCCGACATGTTGACGGCTGCAATGCGGTGGCCTCCTGCCTGGGGCACAACCTGAACTTCAAGGGCATTTTCGGCCAGCCGCGCAGGCTGGTAACCGATGCCACCCGCAGGCTGTGCAATGCCATCAGGGCCAACCGGCCGCGGGAGCCCGTCAGGTTTGTGCTGATGAACACCGCCGGCAACAGCAACCGGGATATTCCCGAGAAAATTTCCTTTGCCCAGCAATGCGTTGTCGGGCTGGTCCGCGCCCTGGTGCCTCCCCATCTCGACAACGAGAAGGCCGCCGATTTCCTGCGTACGGAAGTCGGCCAAACGGATGGGGATATCCAATGGTCCGTGGTGCGTCCGGACAGTCTGCTGGATGAAGACCAGGTCAGCGAATACGACCTGCACCCCTCGCCGACCAGAAGCGCGATCTTCGATGCGGGCGAGACCAGCAGAATCAACGTGGCCCACTTTATGGCCGATCTGCTGACGGCCGATCAGTTGTGGCATCAGTGGCGGGGGCAGATGCCTGTTATATGCAACAAGGACAGGGCATAAACAGGAATTTTGGAGTACTTCGATGACATTTGAGCGAGTTACCCTGGAAGGCAGGCATGTGCGCCTCGAGCCCTTGAGCCGGGAACACAGGGAGGGGCTGGCAGTAGCCATAGAGGATGGCGAACTGTGGAAGCTGTTTTTCACCAGTGTGCCGCCGGTGGAGAGGCTGGATGCTTTCCTCGGGGACGCGGAGGCGGCCTGGGGGCGGGGCGACGGCCTGGCGTTTGCGACGGTGGACAAGGCGAGCGGTCACGTCGCCGGCTCCACCCGCTTTATGCGCGCCAGCCTGCCGGACAGGCGGGTGGAGATCGGCTTCACTTTCCTGGGCAAGTCCTTCCAGCGCACCGGCGTCAATACCGAGGCCAAGCTGCTGATGCTGACCCACGCTTTCGAGACCCTCGGCCTCAACCGGGTGGAGTTCCTGACCGATTACCTCAACCAGACCTCGCGCAACGCGATACTCCGGCTGGGTGCTAAACAGGAGGGCATTCTGCGCAACCACAAGGTATTGCCGGATGGGCGGGTCAGGGATTCGGTGATTTTCAGTATTACCAACCACGACTGGCCGGGGATTAAACAACACCTGGGGCACAAACTGACGGAGTAGATCCGGTAGAGGGAAGCCAGGCATCTCGAAAACCTGGAGCACCGGTGTAAAATCCCCACTCTTTGTCAGTGATTTATCAGGACTTCCCCATGAGCGATCTGCCCAACTGCCCCAGCTGCGGCTCCGAATACACCTACGACGACGGTATTAATTACGTCTGTCCCGAATGCGCCCACGAGTGGTCCAAGGAGGCCGCACCGCAGGAGGCAGAGGGCGGCAAGGTATACAAAGATGCGCACGGCAATGTGCTGCAGGACGGCGACACCGTCACCGTGATCAAGGACCTGAAGGTCAAGGGTTCGTCTTCGGTGGTCAAGGTGGGCACCAAGGTCAAGAACATCCGCCTGGTGGAAGGCGACCACGACATCGACTGCAAGATCGACGGTATCGGCCCCATGAAGTTGAAGTCGGAGTTTGTGAAGAAGGCCTGAGCCCGCTTGATAACGAAAGCCCCCTCTACCGCGGGGCTTTCGCATATTTGTGCGGCAATGACCCGAGTGTCAGTGCCTGTCAGAAGCTGTGGCTGTGTCAATTGGCCACAATCAATGAAATAACCCAGCCGGCCATGTAAAGCCCGAGGCCGTATCCATTACCGCCGTCGCGCCCACTCCAATCGCAAGGGCGGATACCAGGTAGTACATCGTTTCAGGCATTGGCCACTTCCTGTACGGCTGGCGCCCGGGCGGAAACCTCCCAGCAGGCGGCGGTGAAGCGGACTTCAGCGCCGTCTACATAGGGATCGAAGGCGGCGCGGACCCTCTCGATGACCCGGTCGCGGGTACGCCCGTCCGCTTCCCGCAGGGCCAGGCCGACGGGACCGAGCCGGCTCAGGTAAGGGACCAGTTCCTCCTCGGCCAGGGTGCAGGTCACATCGATCGGCCGGATATCGATATCGGTCCAGCCGCTCTCCTCCAGGATGGCGCCAACCCGGTGCCGGTCCGCGAGGGCGAACTGTCCCGGGGCGCCCGGCCTGCGGGCGGGCAGGTCCGGCAGCAGCGGTGCCGCGGCGCGCTCGGCGGTGGTCATGAACGGGTTTTCTCCGGCGCTCCGCCAGGCGACAAAGCGGAGTATGGCACCGCCCCTTGCGGCGTCACGCAGGTTGGCAAAGGCCGCCACGGGATCGTCGAAAAACATCACACCGAAACGCGAAATAATCCTGTCGAAGCCCGCGGGCTCGAAAGGATGGGTCTGCGCGTCGGCGCAGAGGAAACGGGCTGCCGCACCTTCCCGTTCCGCGCGATCCCGGGCGGCGGCGATCATCGGCTGCGAAATGTCGACGCCGGTGCAGCGGCCCTTCGCTCCCAGGGCCCGCGCGGCGGCCAGGGTTGTGCTGCCCGTGCCGCAGCCGACATCGAGCACCGCGCCTCCGGGACCGTCGCAAACCGCTCCGGCGAGTAACTTCTCGAAGGGCCTGAAGATCCGGTCGAGCAGAACCTGTGACTCGATCCAGGCGTGGCCGGCGGGGCCGTTCCAAAGTTGTGCCTGTTCGCTGTCGACATCCATGATTGCCTCCTTTTGCTTGCTTTCAAGGGTCGAAAGCCGCACTGTGCCACTTCAAGTCGACTTGAGGTCAAGACGGTGAGAGACCTGGATATCGCGGAGGTGGCACAACGGTCCGGTGTGCCCGCCTCGACGCTGCGCTTCTACGAGGAAAAGGGGCTGATCGCGTCTGTTGGCAGGCGGGGCCTGCGCCGCCTGTTCGATCCCGGCGTATTGGAACGGCTGGCGCTGATCGCTCTGGGGCGCGCTGCCGGCTTCTCCCTCGACGAGATCGCGCTGATGTTCGCCCCGGACGGACAGCCGCGCATCGATCGGCAGAGACTTGCGGAAAAGGCGGAGGAACTGGACGGGACCATCCGCAAACTGAGCGCCATGCGCGACGGCCTGCGCCACGCCGCCGCCTGCCCGGCGCCCAGCCATATGGAATGCCCCACCTTCCGCAGCATCCTGCGGGCCGCGGCATCCGGCGCTATTGGCCCGCCGGGGAAGAGAGGCCCGCGGCAGCCCGGTCAGGGGGCTGGGGACTCGGCAAAGCGGCGCCGGTAGGCCGCGGGCGATGTGTGCAGATGCTCGCGAAAATAAGGGTTAACCCAGCGAAGCTGGCAAAAAGGCTTAGTTCCTGGCGAACTGACGTATGCGAATGAGATTGTTGAGAACATTGCGTGTGCCGGCGCGGGAGTCGGTCATTCCCTCCAGGTAGTATTCGACCTGTGTCGCCAACAGGTGTGCCGAACGCTCGCCGAGATAGGTTTTGAGTTCCAGGGGAGCATGCTCCAGCTCTTCGGCTATCGTCGGCCGATGTTCGAGTACAAATACGATATCTTCCATATCGTGAGCAAAAATGTCGCCGTTGCCGCGGCCGAGCCAGGCCTCGAATTTTGTAGCAAGGAAGTAGCCCGGGATCACCAGCCGGATTGCCTCTCCAGCTATGTTACGCGGCTCGGCAGTGATCAGTGCCTGCGGGTACCAACGATTGCTGAAGCCTAAAATATTGGGGTCCGTGGGCATGATATCCAGTAAGAGATCGGGCATATCCGTGGCGCGATAGCGGCATATCGGTGCATCTGCGCCAGTATCCTCGGTGAATCCTTTACTGCGGATCTTTTCCACGAGGCGGTGGTAATCCCCGATTGCTCCCACATCGACAATGATGTCCACATCTTTCGTCTGCCTTATCGCTCCCCGGAAGCCTTCGGGCACCATCAGGGCCGTTGTGGCGCCGCCCAGGTAGACGACCTGGCTGTTCAGGTCTCCGAGGCGATTCGCCACCAAAGTGACGATCTCAATGTTTCTGATAATCACGATAGGCCCGCTCCTGAATACTGGCGCCGTTCATCAATTTGTTTTCCAGTGCTTCCCTGGCGTAACGCAGTTCGCGCGGACCACCGATGCGAATGGCGTCGACAAGCGCGAGCAATGAGTAGAATTCTGGGGATAGTTTCAGGCCGCGGGCAATGCGCTCGTCCAGGGGGGTGATAATCACTCCCTCCCGCTCTTCGGCAGCCGAGCTGGAGGGACCGGCTAGAACATTGGCCGGTTCCGGCGGTAGCAGTGGCAGATTTTTCAGCAGCGGACAGTTAAAGCCTGTGGACAGCCCGAGACCGAATCCTTCGCGCTTGGCGGGGTGCGCATAACGGATGCCGTACAGAATCCACTCCTTGGCGCTGGGAAAATTGATCCACTGCCCGGTCGCGGGCGGCTTTTTGCGGACGATGCTCAGCAGTCCGGCCTCCTGCAGGCGGCTGTGGCTGCGGTGTAGCTCGGCTTTACTGATGTATAAGGCTTCGCCAACCTGTGCAAAGGAGTATTCGCCCTCCGGGGGAGTGATTGCGCCCGGATAGCCCTGATAGAGGGGAGTCGCCCCTTCCCGTGCGTGCGTGGCGGAGGGGAGCGCCTCCGGGTGGCGGAGCAGTGCCCCCAGGTAGAAGAGCAGCAGCAGGCTGTCTTGGGATTTCATCGTGTGTTCCGAGTTCCGAAATTGGGAACAAATCAATCACGTTATTTTGGCTTTGTCAACCGTCAGGTTTGTGCGTCGGGAGTTCCACATGAACTGGTTGGGTGATAGCGTGGCCGCTAACGGCTATCAGTCCCCTTCTGTGCTGCAATTTGTGGGGCGGACGGGGGCCTAACGGACTCGGTAAACCGGCGCCGGTAGGCCGCGGGCGACGTATGCAGCTGCTCGCGAAAATGATGCCGCAGGTTCTCCGCGGAGCCGAAGCCGGATTCGGCCGCCACCTGCTCGATGGAGCGGCTGCTGGCCTCCAGCAGGTTGCGCGCGCGGTTGATGCGCTCGCGCAGTATCCACTGCTTGGGCGCGCAGCCGACGGTTTCGTGGAAGCGTCGGATCAGGGTGCGCTGGCTCATATTCGCGCGCCGGGCCAGGGTGTCGATGCTCAGTTCCCGGTGCAGGTTGCGGCGCATCCAGTCGAAGAGCGCGGAGATCTCCGCGCGCTTCTCCGGCAGCGGCGCTTCCACGAACTGCGCCTGGCCGCCGTCGCGGTGTGGCGGTATCACCAGCCGCCGCGCCACTCGATTGGCGATGCGCGCGCCGAAATCCCTGCGCACTATGTGCAGGCACAGGTCCAGGCCGGCGGCACTGCCGGCGGAGGTGAGCAGGTCGCCCTCGTCCACATACAGCACGTCCGCCTGCACCTGAATCTCCGGATAGGCCGCGGCCAGTTTCTGCGCGTAGCGCCAGTGGGTGGTGGCGCGGCGCCCGCACAGCAGGCCGGTTGCCGCCAGCACGAACACGCCCGAGCAGATGGAAACCAGCCGCGCACCGGCCGCGTGCGCATCGCGCAACACCCGGCACAGCTCCTCCGGCACCGGTACCTCGGCGCCTTTCCAGCCGGGCACCACGATGGTACCGGCGCGCTTCAAATCCTCCAGGCCGCCATCGGCCAGCACCCGGATACCGCCGGTGGCCCTGAGCGGGCCCGGCTCCGCGGCGCAGACGCGAAACTCGTACCAGTCGGTCATCTCCGGGCGCGGCAGGCCGAACACCTCCACCGCCACGCCGAATTCGAAGGTGCACAGGCCGTCGTAGGCGAGCAGGGCCACGGAGTGGTTTTGGGGCATTGAGGGATCTCCTGGTGAGCTTGGCAAAAAATATACGAACCTTGTCAAAAATGCCATTTACCGCTGCCGGTCCCACTGTCGACAATGGGCGAACAGCAATCGACACAAGGACCCAGACATGACCAATCCCGCCGTCACTTCAAGTACCGCCGTCAGCAAGACCCCGGCCGCAAACGCCGCCGAGGCCGCGGCGCACTTCGCCGCCAAACTGTCTTTTGAAACCGACTGCGCCGATGTGTGGTTCGCGATGAATCACCAGCAGCCGGACTTCGTGCTGGTGGATGTGCGCATGGAGACACTGTTCGCCGTTGGCCACCTGCCGGGTGCCATCAATATCCCCACGCGCAAGCTCACGCCTGCGCGCCTGGAGGCATTCTCCGCGGACACCCTGTTCGTCGTCTACTGCGCGGGGCCCCACTGCAACGGCTCCACCAAGGCGGCGCTGAAGCTGACGCAGTTGGGGCGGCCGGTGAAGGAGATGATCGGCGGCGTGACCGGCTGGATCGATGAGGGCTTCGGCCTGGTGCGCGGCTGAGTGCCAATGGAAACAGAAATCAGGCCGGCAACGCCGGCCGATATTCCACAACTGCTGCCGCTGCTCGCCGAACACGCCGCCTTTGAGGCGGTGCCCTTCACTGCGGATGCGCAGTTTCCAGAGCGGCTCGCGGCCGCTGCTTTCGGTACGCAGCCGCGGCTGCTCTTGTGGCTGGCAGCGGAGGAGGGAAATGTGCGGGGCTATGCCGCGGCCAGCCGAGAATTCAGCACCTGGAACGCTGCGGAGTATCTGCACCTGGATTGCCTCTATGTGCACGAGACTTGGCGCGGTGGAGGCGTAGGGAGGCGTCTGATCGAGGCGATAATCGAGCGCGCGCGGCAAATGGGCCTGGCGGAAATACAGTGGCAGACACCCACGTGGAACCGTCGCGCCATCACCTTCTACCGACGTCTCGGGGCGGAAGCCCTGGAAAAACAGCGCTTCTATTTGGAGGTTTCACCGCGCGGCGGACGCCCCGGCGTTGCCGCCGATGCCGAGCTGGATTAGAAACGGTTAAACCGCTGATGGAGTCTCGGGGTTACTGATTTCTCGCCTGCAACGTCCGCGACCGTTCGGCGATATAGGCATCTATCTCGCTTTCCAGGATACGCAGGGGCACGGCGCCGTTGCCGAGCACCCGGTCGTGGAATTCGCGCAGGTCGAAATCTTCCCCCAGGGTCTGCTCCGCCCTGGCGCGCAGGCGCAGGATGGTCAGCTCGCCCATCTTGTAGGCCAGGGCCTGGCCGGGCCAGGAGAGATAGCGGTTGATCTCGGTGTGTACTTCGTGTTTCGACAGGGCGGTGTTCTCCTCCATCATCCGGGTTGCGCGCTCCTTGCTCCAGCCCATGGCGTGCATGCCGGTATCCACCACCAGGCGCGCGGCGCGCCACATTTCGTAAGTGAGCCGGCCGAAGCGGCTGTAGGGATCGCGGTAGAAACCGGCTTCCTCGCCCAGGTATTCGCTGTACAGGCCCCAGCCCTCGCCAAAGGCGGAGATGTACAGGTTGCGGCGGAACTCCGGCAACTCTTCCAATTCCTGGGCCAGGGCCACCTGCAGGTGGTGGCCCGGTACGGCCTCGTGGAAGGTGAGGGCTTCCAGGACGTAGAGTGGCCGCTTGTCCAGGGCGTAGGTGTTGACCCAGTAGGCGCCGGGGCGCGTACTGCCGATCGGCGCTTCCACGTAGCGGCCGCCGGTGTAGCGCGGGGCTATGGCGTCCGGCACCGGCTCCACCGTGTAGGGCTGGCGCGGCAGGCGGCCGAACAGGGCGGGCAACTTGCCATCCATGCGCTTGGCGATGTAGGCGGCCTCTTTCAATAGTTCCTCGGCGCTCCCGGCGTAGAAGCGCGGGTCCGTGCGCAGGAACTGCAGGAAATCGGCGAAGCTGCCTTCGAAGCCGAGGCCGTCGATGATGTTCTGCATTTCCTCCCGGATACGCGCCACCTCCCGCAACCCGATCTGGTGCACTTCCTCGGGACTGATATCCAGGCTGGTGTAATAGCGCACCTGCTGCTCGTAGTAGGCGCGGCCGTCGGGCAATTCGGCGGCGCCAATACTTTTACGGGCGCCGGGCTTGTACTCCTCCAGCAAAAACTTTTCGTAGGCGCCGTGGGCGGGCACCACTTTTTCCGCGATGATTTTGCGTGCCCGTTCCTGCAGGCGCCCGCGGGAGGTGGCGGTTACGCTTTGGGGAAATTTTTGCAACGGTGCGTAATAGACGCTCTGTGTGGGGGCCTCGACGATATGCGCCCGGACGCTGTCCTCATAGCCTTCGAGTACCGTCGCGGGCATGGTGAAGCCGCGCTTCAGACCGTCGCGCATATTGGCCATATTCTGCCGGATATAGGCCGGTATCGACTCCAGGGTCTGCAGGTAGTATTCGTAATTCGCGGCGTTGCGAAACGGCAGGTTGCGCGGCAGGAAAGCGAGATCCACCAGGAAGCCGGAGTCGGAGGTGAAGGGAATCTGGTAGGCGCCGAAGCGGATATTGGCGATGATATTTTGCAGTTCGTATTCGAGGATATCGCGGCTGATGCGCTCCTGCCTGTCGAGGGATTCGCTGTCCAGGCGGCGCAGCTTTTCCAGGGTGCCGCGGGCGCGCTGCAGACGCTGTTGCTGCGACGCGGCACTCACGTCCGGCAGGCGTCTGTCGCCCTGAACTTTGACCCCCAGGCTGTAGGCGCGGGCCGGATCATTTCGCAGCTCGTATTCGTACCAGCCGTCGATGATCTGCTGGAGTTCCGCGGCCGGCGCCGCGAAGCACAGGCCCGGGAGCAGCAATACGAGCAGGGCCAGGTAGAGGCGGAGTCTGGACATTGTTCTTTTCTCCTTTTTCAGTCGGGCCTGATATGACCCCGGCGCAAGGGCGGTGTGCGTGGCTTTACCGGTTTGCGCCAGATAGTGATACCCACGTAACCGTAAAGCATGCACAGGGCCAGCACCAGCGCCGCCTCCACACCGCCGTGCCACAGTAGCCCCCACGGGAAAGGCCGGACCCTCGTCCGGCCTTGAAGGGGGATTATCCCAGTGACGCCAGCGCCAGTCGGACCGATTCGGCCATTGGCGTGGTCGGGCGACCGATCAGCGCGCTCAACTGTTTGCTGTCGTCAAACAGGCCGCCTTTGGCGGCGCCGGTATCGGATTCGGCCAGCAGGGTTGCGATCGGTTCCGGCAGACCGGCGCCCACCAGCGCCCGCTGGTACTCCGCTTCCGGCAAGTCCTGGTAGCTAATCGCCCTGCCGGATTGCGCGGCGATTTCGGCGGCAAATCCGCCCAGGGTGTAGTAGTCGTCTCCCGCCAACTCGTAGACCTTGCCGGCCTGCTCTTCCGCCAGGAGTACGGCTGCGGCTGCAGCGGCGAAATCGGCCCGTGGGGCGGAAGAGATGCGGCCGTCCCCGGCGCAGCCCATGACCGCTCCGAACTGCAGTGCCGCCGGCACGCCGGCGGTATAGTTCTCGCTGTACCAGCCGTTGCGCAGGATCGCGTGGGGAAGGCCGGACCCGGCCAGTTCCGCTTCGGTCTGCCGATGCTCCAGCCCCAATGGCAGCGGGGTGGTGTCGGCGTGCAGGATGCTGGTGTAGACCAGCAACTCCACTCCGGCCTTTTTCGCCGCTTCGATGGCGTTGGCGTGTTGGGGCGCGCGTTGGCCAACCTCGCTGGAGGAGATCAGCAGCACTTTGTCCGCCCCTTCGAATGCCGCCCCGAGCGTGGCCGGCTCGTTGTAATCGGCTCTGCGCACCTCTACGCCCTGAGCGGCCAGATCTGCCACGCTATCCGGATTGCGCACGGCCGCGACCAGCTCGGAGGCGGGTACGGATTTGAGCAGCTCGGCGATCACCAGCCGGCCCAGTTGGCCGGATGCACCAGTTATCACAATCATCGTCTATCTCCTTTGCTTCTTGAGTGCGTCATAAATCAGTGGCGCCAGCCTAACGCTCATGCTAACTTTTAGAAAGTACGCACAAAAAGGTAAGTGTCATGAGCAAGAAACTGGACGCGGAACCACCGATTGGCCTGAGTGAGCGTTTCGAGCGGGGAGACCTGTTCGCCGCGCCCTGTCCCTCCCGCGAGGTGCTCAATCATGTGAGCAGCCGTTGGGGGGTGCTGATCCTGATCGCACTGCGGAGCGGCACGCACCGTTTCAGCGAACTGCGCCGGAAGATCGGCGGTGTCAGCGAGAAGATGCTCGCGCAGAGCCTGCAGGCGCTGGCCCGTGACGGCTTCGTGTCGAGGGTGTCCCACCCGGTGGTGCCGCCGTTCGTGGAGTACAGCCTGACGCCCATGGGGGAGGAAGTGGCGGGAAAGGTGGCCGACCTGGCGGACTGGATTGAGTTGAACCTGTCGCGGGTGATAGAGGCTCGATCCGACGCGCAGGCTGATCCAACGGCCACTGGGGATCGTCACGGGGTAGACCGTGTCCGGCGCCGGGATGAGGGTTGAGGGTGACACCTCACCAGCCCCCGGCGATGTCGGCGTTGTCCGATAGTGTCGGGACGCCTCAGTCGCGGGACCCGTAGGCGACCAGGAAAACGTTGACGGCGCGGCGGCTCCTGGCAATATCCATGCCCCGGAGCGGGCTTCAAGTCCAGTACAGAGAGATGAAGTAGAGGTGGTTGTGGAAATCAAGATCGACGATTTGAGCGGCCCCGAAGTGGCCGAACTGCTGAGCGAGCATCTGCGCGGCATGGCGCTGCACTCGCCGCCGGAGAGCATCCACGCGCTGGACCTGGAAGCGCTGCGGCGGCCGGAGATTACCTTCTGGGCCGCCTGGGAAGGCCCGGAGCTGTTGGGCTGCGGCGCGCTCAAGGCGCTGGACGCCGGGCACGGGGAGATAAAGTCCATGCGCACCGCGGCGGCGCACCTGAGAAAGGGCGTGGCGGCGCGGCTGCTCGAACACATCCTCGCCGAGGCCGCGCGGCGTGGCTATCGCAGGCTGAGCCTGGAAACCGGGTCCATGGCCGCCTTCGAGCCGGCCAGGAAACTCTATGCCCGCTTCGGCTTCAGCGACTGCGGGCCCTTTGCGGATTACAAAGAGGACCCCTACAGCGTATTTATGAGCCGGGAGCTATTGCCTCACCCGGTTTCACCCAAGGGGAGTTGAGAAAACAGTGAATCGGGAACCCCCTCTCATTCCGACCGGCGCCCTCATCCGGCAGGGGGAGCGGGCCCGCTTTCATCGTCTCGTGAACACCACGCCGGTGCTTGTCCAGGTGCGCTCGGGGACCAAGGTGGTGATTGCCCGCGATGCCACCCTGCGCTTGGGCGCCGGCGACTTCGGTCTCTTGCCCGACCACCAGCCCCTGACGATGGAAAACATCCCCGAGGCGCCGCAGGGCTACGAAGCCCGCATCCTTCCCATTCCGCGCCCCTTGTTTGAAGAGACCTACACCCGCTGTGTGTCCGTCACACCACCCCAGGCGCCCGCTCCCGTGAAGGCCGCGGACCTTCCCGCCGAGGCGGTGGCGCTGTTCGAGTCCTGCTGCTCTCCTGGCCATCTCGCCGCACTTCCCGCTGCGGTCGCGAGGGTGCGCCTGATGGAACTCATCACCTGGTTTGCCCTGAGCGGGGCAGTGTTGGACGGGAGCGGGAAACTGCTTTTGCAGGATCGCCTGCGCCAGATGATCGAGGAAGCGCCGGCACACGATTGGACTCTGGGCCACGCCGCCCAGCTTTTTCATATGAGTGAGGCCACGCTCCGGCGCAGGCTGGCCGCGGAAAACACCAGCTTTACCGAGACCTTGAGCGACACCCGCATGACGCGGGCTCTGGCCCTCCTGCATACGACGGACCTGCCCATCTCCCGCGTCGCCCAGGAGGTGGGCTACGGCTCCCCCTCCCAATTTGCGACCCGTTTCAAAGACCGGTTTGGCATCAACCCGCGGCGCGTGCGGGCAGATCCCGGAGTCGTTGAGCGGATCGGGGCAGAAGTCGAGCCTATCGGGACAGACAGGGCATCTGTCCAACGGTAAATTTACCGCCTTCGCAATTGATTACAGGAAACTTCCCATGCGCTTCAAGACACTTCTCTTCGCCCTGGGCTTCTTTGGCGCCGCCGCCGCTCACGCCGAAATGCAACTCACCTCGAAAGACCTGAAGCCAGGCGGGGCCATGGCCGAGGCGCAGGTGTTCAACGGCTTTGGCTGCGAGGGCGCGAATGTCTCGCCGCACCTGGCCTGGTCGGGAGCGCCGGCGGGCACCAGGAGTTTCGCTGTGATGGCCTATGACCCGGACGCCCCTACCGGCTCCGGCTGGTGGCACTGGACGGCGTTCAACCTGCCCGCGGATGTTTCCGGGATTGCGACCGGGGCAAGCGGTGAAGGCAAGCTTCCCCAAGGTGCCGTACAAGGCCGCACCGACTTCGGCATGTCAGGCTACGGCGGCGCCTGCCCGCCCGTCGGTCACGGGTTACACCGGTACCAGTTCACGGTATACGCGCTTTCCGTGGACAAGCTTCCGCTCGATGAAAATGCCCCGGCTGCCATGGTCGGCTACTACGTCAGGGCAAACGCGCTCGACCAGGCGAGCATTGAGGTCACTTACCAGCGCTGATCGCCCGCGGATAAAGGCCACCAGGGTCAATGGCTTTTCCATGATTTTTCCTTTTTTAGGCGATGGTGTAACCGCCGTCGGCGACCAGGCCATGGCCGGAAATAAACGAGGCGTCGTCGGAAGCGAGGAAGGCGACTATCTTCGCCATTTCCTCGGGGCGGCCGGCGCGCCCGGCGACGCTGGCGCGGGCAAATTCCTGCATGGCTTCCGCAGAGGGCCAGATGCGGCCGGGCATCGCCGTATCAATGACGCCGGGGCAGAGCGCATTGACACGTACGCCGCGCCGGTACCACTCGATGGCCGCGGTCTTGGTCATGCCCAGCACCGCGTGCTTGGTGGCGATATAGAGGGCGCCGTTCTCGAAGCCGATCAGGCCGCCCATGGAGGCGTTATTGATGATGGTGCCGCTGCCCTTTTCCAGCATTACTTTCCCTGCGTGTTTCATCATCAGGAAGGCGCCGCGCACATTGGGTTCGAACACCTGGTCGTAGGTCTCGGCGGTCTGCTCCAGCAGCGGGGCGAAAACGCCCTCGGTGCCGGCGTTGTTGAACAGGATATCGATGCTGCCGTATTCGGCCAGGGCGGCCGCCACCAGTTGCTCGATATCGCGCTCGCGGCAGGTATCGGTGCGCACCGCCAGCGCCTCGCCGCCGCCTCCGCGGATTTCCGCCACCAGTTGTTCCAGTTCCTGTTCGCGGCGCGCGGCTGCCACCACTTTGGCGCCGCGCTCGGCCAGTTCCAGTGCACTGGCGCGGCCTATACCGGAACTGGCGCCAGTGACTATGGCTACGCGGCCCTGCAGGTTGTGGTGGGAATTTGAGATTGCACTGCTCATTGGACTTCTCCTTGCGAGTGATTGGCATTGGGATCGGCGGCCTCTGCCGCGACCCATCGGTGCAGGCGTAGATTAGGGATTGCGATTGAATGGAAAAACAGCAATTATCTTTATTCACTATTAAGAAAAGCTTACTAATCTGCCTATGCTCACCGACAGCCTGCGAGCCTTTACCTGCGTCGCCCGCCACGCCAGCTTTACCCGCGCCGCGGCAGAACTGGAGGTCTCTCCCTCGGCGTTGAGCCAGTCGATGCGTCAGTTGGAGGCGCGCCTCGGTACCCGCTTGCTGCAGCGCACCACCCGGCGGGTGGGGCTGACCGAGGCCGGGCGCGAATTCCTACAGCGCATAGCGCCGGCGCTGGGGGAGATTGAGGAGGCTGTGGAGCAACTGCAGGAGCGCGGCGGCCAGCCGGCCGGCACGTTGCGCATCACCGCGCCGCGCCTGGCAATACCGCACCTGCTGGAACCGGTGCTCGCCGATTTCGCCCGCGCCTACCCGAAGATCCATTTGGAAATCCTGGTGGAGGACACCTTGACCGACCTGGTGAGCCGCGGCTACGACGCCGGTATTCGCCTGGGGGAAGCGCTGGAGCAGGATATGGTGGCAGTGCCGGTCAGCCGGCCGCTGCGCTGGCTGGTGATGGGCGCTCCGGCATACCTGGCCCGCCGCGGTACACCGAAGCAGCCGCAGGACCTGCTGCAGCACGACTGCATACGCTACCGCTACACCGGCAGCGGCGCCGTGGAGCGTTGGGATTTCGAGCGCCGCGGGCACCGCTGCCAGATCGCCGTGGAGGGCCCGCTGACCAGCAATGACAACGACCTGTTACTGCGCGCGGTGCTGGATGGCCTGGGGCTGGGCTTCCTGTTGGAGGACGCGGTGCGCGAATACCTGCAGGCGGGCCGGCTGCAATCGGTACTGGAAGACTGGTCCCCCGCCTCGCCGGGTTTCTATCTCTACTATCCGTCCCGCCGGCATCTGCCGGCCAAGCTGCGGGTGTTTGCCGATTTTCTGCGCGCGCGGGTTTGAGACCGGGTGGGAAGGGACACCGACGACACCGCCACCTGCATGGTCGTCGGCGAAAGCAACTTCGTCATGCTGCTCACCCGCGAGAAATTCAGCGGCTTTACCCCCGGTCTGGAGATCTGCGATACGGGCAAGAACACCGAGGTGCTGGTCTGCCTGTCCGCCGACAGCCGGGCGGAGGTTGACGAACTGATCGACAAGGCGGTTGCTGCCGGTGGCAGCAGTTTCAGAGAGCCCGAGGACCATGGTTTCATGTACGGCCGCGCCTTCCGAGACCTGGACGGGCATATCTGGGAACTGGTGTGGATGGACGCCGCGGCGCTGGCGCAGCAGGCTGGCTGACAGCGGCCCCCGGCAGCCTCGCTGTCGGGGGCGGATTCCTCAGTTTCGGCGAACCCAGCCGAGGCTGAGCACGTACCTTGTGCCCGATCGCACTTTGCCGACGGCATGCTCGACGATATCCGGACGGAAGTACTTTATCCTCGCGCTTTCATAAATTGGCGAATCGCACAAAAACTCCCCGCCCAGCTTCGCCTGCTTGAGCACGATGTTGAGCCGATAGTGCCTGCCGGATTCCACGCGGTCGGTGTGTGGGGGAATGTGCACGCCTTCCCTGAAACGCAGCAGGTAGAGGTCAAAGGGAATCGGCCAGCGGCTGCCCAGCAGGAGCAATTTCTCGTAACCGGTATTCTGCCTGCCTTTTTCCCAGCGCCAGAGTTTCATTTTGCACTCCTGCGCTCGGCGCCGGCTGTCAGTCGCTCGCGCAAAAACGCCACAAACCGCCGTACCCGCACCGGCCGCGGCCCGGTGCCCGGGTAGACCGCATTGAGCGGTGCCGGATTACCCTGCCAGTCGCTGAACACCGGCACCAGCCGGCCGGCTTCAATATCCCTGCGCACATCCAGTTCACTCTTGTAGGCGAGGCCGAGTCCGTCCAGTGCCCACTCGCGCACCAGGGAGCCGTCGTTGCTGATACGGTCGCCGCTCACCTCTACGACCAGGGTTTCGCCTTTGCGTTGGAAGGGCCAGCGGCGCATGGCGCTGCCACTGCTGAAATAGACCAGGCAGTTGTGCGCCTCCAGGTCCCGCGGGTGTTTCGGGTGCCCGTGCTCTTCGAGGTAAGCCGGGCTCGCCACCAGCAGGCGGCGGTTGTCCCGCAGCCGTCGCGCCACCAGCGCCGAGTCCGGCAGCTCACCATAGCGCAGTGCGAGGTCCAGGGGGTCGGAAACCAGGTCGCGTATCGCATCGCCGGCCAGCAGGGTGAAGCGCACCTGGGGGTGCAGGGCCTGGAACTCGTCCATCAGCGGGCGCAGCCACTGGCGCGCGAAATCCACGGGCGCGGTCAGGCGTATCTCGCCGCTGACGTCGGCGCAGTCGCGGTGCACGGATTGCCGGGCGTCCTCCAGTAGCGTCAGGCCCGGTTCCACCCGCTCGCGGAACAGCAGGCCCTCCGGCGTCAGGCGCAGGCTGCGGGTGTTGCGCTCCACCAGGCGTACCTGCAGTTCCTCCCCCAGCCGCTTCAAGCTGGCGCTGGCCGCCGCCGGGGTGCGCTCCAGGCGGCGCGCGGCGGCGCTGAGTGAGCCCAGGCGGGCGGCTTCCACAAACAGGCGCAGGTCGTTGAGATTTAGCATCTTCAAATTTTGTTTGAAAGTGTTTTATAGGTTGGGCCAATTATCATTCCCGCTCCGCGACACCACAATAGTGCCCGTCGAGATGGAAATTCGCGCGGCCCATCCGTGCGGATAAAGGCAACAACGGGAGTTTGTTATGAACATCGACCTATCTGGTAAAACTGCTATTGTCACTGGTTCGACCCTGGGCATCGGCTTCGCCATTGCCCGTGGCCTGGCCGGGAGCGGGGCCGCTGTTGTCGTCAATGGCAGGAAGCGGGGCGCGGTGGACGAGGCCGTCGCCGCACTGGAGAAAGAATTTCCCGGCGCTGAGGTGCGCGGCGTGGCCGCGGACCTGGGCACCGCGGAAGGCTGTGCGCGGCTGCTCGAAGCCGAGCCGGCGGCGGATATCCTGGTCAACAACCTGGGTATCTACGAGCTGCAGGATTTTTTTGACATCCCCGATGAGGCGTGGACGCGCTTCTTCGAGGTGAATGTGCTCTCCGGCGTGCGTCTGTCGCGGGCCTACCTGCCCGGTATGCTGGAGAAGAACTGGGGCCGGGTGATTTTCATTTCCTCCGAGTCGGGGCTCAATATTCCCGCGGATATGATCCACTACGGCTTTACCAAGACCGCGAACCTCTCCATCTCCCGCGGCCTGGCCAAGCGGGTGGCGGGCAGCGGCGTGACCGTCAACGCGGTGCTGCCGGGGCCGACCCTGTCCGAGGGGGTGGAGCAGATGCTGGAGGAGGATGCGAAAGCGGCCGGCGTATCGATCGAGGAAGCCGGTGTGAATTTCGTAAAGGAGGCGCGCTCCAGTTCCATTATCCGGCGCCCGGCGACGGTGGAAGAGGTGGCGAATATGGTGGTCTATGTGGCCTCGCCCCAGGCCTCCGCCACCACCGGCGCGGCGTTGCGGGTGGATGGCGGCGTCGTGGACACGATTGCCTGACAGCGGCAGCAACGGAGAAGCATTAATGGAATTCAATAAACATCGCAACCGGGCTTTTTTCCTGCTCCTGGCCTGGATCATTTTTGTCGCGCCCTTGGCCCAGGCCGGGGGACAGGACGGGGACCGGTGGATCGCCACCTGGTCCGCCAGCCCCCAGCCGCTGTGGGGCGGAGACTTCATCCTGCCCACCAATGCGCCTTTTCATTTGTGGAACCAGACACTGCGCCAGGTGGCGCGGGTGAGTATCGGCGGCGGGCGGGTGCGGGTGGTCCTCTCCAACAAATACGGCTCCAGGCCGCTGCTGATCGGCGCCGCGCACCTGGCGTTGTCCGGCGGCGAGTCGGAAATCGTCCCCGGCTCCGGTGGCGCGCTGACGTTTTCCGGCGAAAGGGCGTTGGTGATTCCCGCGGGTGCCGAGGTGGTCAGCGACCCGGTGGACCTGGCCGTGGAGCCACTGCAGCCGCTGGCGGTCAGCCTCTTCCTGCCGCGGCCCACGGCGCCGGATACCTTCCACTGGGACGGATTGCAGACGGCCTATATCGGTGCCGGCAACCAGGTGGACAAACCGGCGATAGAGTCGCAGGACACTACCAACACGCGGATGTTCCTCAGCGGCATACTGGTGGAGGGCGCCGGGGGCGTGCGCGCGGTGGCGACCTTTGGCGATTCGATCACCGACGGCAACGCCTCCAGCCCGAACGCCAACCGCCGCTGGCCGGATTTTCTCGCCGAGCGCCTGGCGAAGGAAAATATCGCCGTGGTCAACGCGGGTATTTCCGGTGCGCGCCTGTTGCGCAGCCTGATGGGGGAAAACGCCCTGGCCCGTTTCGAGCGGGATGTGCTGGGCCAGCCGGGCGTGAAAACCGTCATCGTGCTGATGGGCATCAACGATATCGGCTGGCCGGGCTCGGCGCTGGCGCCGGATGAAAAGGTTCCGTCGGCGGACCAGCTGATCGCCGCTTACCGACAGTTGATCGCGCGCGCGCATATTCGCGGTGTGCGCATTGTCGGCGCCACACTGACCCCCTTCGAGGGCGCCTTGGCAGGGACCCCGACGGCGGGCTACTACTCCGCGGAAAAGGAAAAAGTGCGGCAGGCGGTGAACCGCTGGATTCGCCGTTCCGGCGAGTTCGATGCGGTGATCGACTTCGATGCCGTCACCCGGGACCCGAAACACCCCGCGCGCTTTTTGCCCGCTTACGATTCCGGCGATCACCTGCACCCCGGCGACAAAGGCTACCAGGCGATGGCGGAGTCGATCGATCTGCGCTTGTTGTAAACTCAAGTTTTGGCGTTCACGCCGAGAGGCAATAAGCCGCGGGGTGGCACTGCGCGAGGTCCGGCTGCCGGTGGCCACCTGGCAAATGTTTACCGATGAGGTTTTTTGCCAGGTGGCCACCGGCAGCAGGGCCGCTCGACACTACCGCTTTCAAGGGTTACCAATGCCCGTGAACTCCGAAACTTGAGTTGTAAAGAAAACGTCAGCGCCCGGTAAAGAATATACCGGGATTGCCGGGTATCATTCCGCCGTGGGGCAACTACCGGGGCTTGCCATTTTCTTGACCCGCGGCCAAATGCCTCATCCCCCTGTTTGATCGCGGGGGGCTGATGACAAGCTGGCACGGATATCGCAATGATGTCCCTGGATAGCGACCGCGTCTTCCGCTGTTTTTTTCATCCCGATGTATGGAAACCTGATGTCCTCCTCTCCCGCAATACCGGCGGCGCTCGAGCCACGCGCCGGCACCGCAACCCGTTCCGGACTGGCCGAGTTCGCCCTGGCCCTGGGCGGTTTCGGTATCGGTACCAGCGAATTCGTGATCATGGGTCTGCTGAACCGGGTGGCCACGGACCTGAATGTGACCGCACCGGACGTGGGCTATGCGATCAGCAGCTACGCCCTGGGGGTGGTGGTGGGCGCGCCGATTATTTCCGTGTTGGCCGCGCGGGCGCCCCGGCGCGCGCTGCTGATCGCGCTGATGATCGTCTTCGCCCTGGGCAATATCGCCAGCGCTTTCGCCCCGGGATTCTGGCCCTTCGTGGTGCTGCGTTTCGTCGCCGGCCTGCCCCACGGGGCCTATTTCGGCGTGGCCGCCCTGGTCGCCGCGGCGGCGGTGGCGCCGCAGCAGCGGGCGCGGGCGGTGGCGCGGGTGATGAGCGGGCTGACGGTGGCGATCCTGATCGGTGCGCCCCTGGGCACCTGGGCCGGCAACCTGTTCGGCTGGCAGCTGGCGTTCACCGCGGTCGGCGCCATAGCGCTGCTCACCGCGCTGCTGATCTGGCAGTTCGTACCGGTGCAGCCCCGCGACCCGGAGGCCAGCCCGCTGCGGGAGCTGTCGGCGCTGGCGAAGCACCGGGTACTCTTCACCCTGGGTATCGCCGCCGTCGGCTTCGGCGGCATGTTCGCCATTTTCAGCTATGTGATGCCGACCCTCACCGAGCAGGCGGGCATGGCCGAGTCCCTCGGGCCGCTGGTGCTGGCGCTGTTCGGGCTGGGGGGTATCCTCGGCAACCTGGTCGGCGCGCGGGTGGCGGACTGGAACCTGCTGCGGGCGATTCCGCTGGTCCTGGTCTGGTGCGCCGCGGTGCAGGGGCTGTTTTACTTCGCCGCCAATTCCGCGTGGCTTGGGCTGCTATTCGTCGGCCTGGTGGGCACCAGCATGGCCCTGGGCGCGCCGCTGCAGACGCGACTGATGGACGTGGCCGAGGGCGGCCAGACCCTGGCCGCCTCCCTGAACCACGCCGCCTTCAACCTGGCCAACGCCCTGGGCGCCTGGCTGGCCGGGGTGACGGTGAAGGCCGGCTTCGTCTGGTCCTCCACTGGCCTGGTGGGCGCGGTGCTGGCCGTCAGCGGCCTGCTGGTGTTTTTTGCCGGGCGCTGGGTGGAAAGGCGCAGCAGCGATTAGAGATACGACGGCTTTGCCCCAAGGAGAAGGCGGCGGTTTGCCGCCCTCTGCTGCCGCGCATTGAGGTGCCGGTTTCAGAGTGACGGAGATCCGTTATTTTTTTAATTTTTTCTTTTTTTGTTTGTCTTGCGGAATCAACCCCTCCTGTTCCTCCCTCTCGTCGAGGGCGTGGTATTTCTTCTTGATACTGTCGATATCCACGGTGGGCTCCGGAAACGCCATATCCAGGGATTCCATGGCCTTTGCGACGATATGCGAGATCGCCAGATTGCGGAACCATTTGTGGTTTGCGGGTATCACGAACCAGGGTGCGTGGGGTTTACTGCACTTGTCCAGTGCATCTTCGAAGGCCGTAGTGTAATCGTCCCAGTACTTGGCCTCCGTGTAGTCGCTTTCGCTGATCTTCCAGTGGCGGGCCGGATCGTCGATGCGCTGTTTGAAGCGCGCCAGTTGTTCCGCCGCATCAATATGCAGGTAGAACTTCAGGATCAGTGTGTCGTTGTCGGCGAGCAGTTTTTCAAAATGGTTGATGTGATCGTAGCGTTTGGACCAGACCTTTTTGGGCACCATATTGTGGACCCGCTGGACCAGCACATCCTCGTAGTGGGAGCGATTGAAAATCGCCACCTGCCCGCGCCGCGGCACCGCCTTGTGGCAGCGCCAGAGGAAATCGTGGTCGGCCTCCTCCTCCGAGGGTTGCTTGAAACCGGTCACCGTGCACCCCTGCGGATTCATGGCGCCGAGTACGTGGTTGATGGTGCCGTCCTTGCCGGCGGCGTCGCGACCCTGCAGGCAGATCAACAGCGACCGCTTGTGGTCGGCATACATCAGGTACTGCAGCGCGCGGATTTTCCGGTCGTATTCGCGTATCTCCGGCAGCGCCTGCTGGTGGTTTTCGTGGTTTCCCTTGAACGAGGCGTCGATATTCGACAGATTTATTTTACTGCCGGGTTTGACCCGGAATTCCTCGAAGTAATCCATGCTGTTTACCCCTTCGAATTGGCAGTCCGCGTCCTGCGCAGGTGCCGGTACAGAAGTCGCTTGACCAGGTCGAGCAGGAACATCCACGCAATCATATACAGCCACACCAGGCCGATAACGGCCCAGGGAATGGCCGGCACCAGCCAGCCGAATCCGCACATCAGCACGGTGAGCACCTGGGTGCCGACGATGGCGGCGAACAGCCTGAATGCCGGCCGGGGCCTGGAAAAGAAGGCGCCGCGGGCGCGCACTACGAACAGCAGCAGGTGGCCGCCGGCCACTATCTGCAGGAACACGATGGTCTGGATCTGCTCCCTGGCGAGCTTTATCCAGGACTGCCAGCTCTCGTTGCCCAGCCATTCCATGCCGACCAGCAGCAGGGCCAGCGTCTGCGCGATGGAAAACAGGCCGATGATGCTGGCGCCGAACAACAGGCGGCGCATCTGCCAGTGGACTGGCCGTGGGGGCACCAGGGTGTTGTCGTAGGCGATGGTCATGATGGGCACGTCGTCCAGCAGGGCCACGAGTACGATCATGACCGGCGTCAGGGGCGGGAAGCCGAAAAATACCGTGGCGAATACCACCACGACCATGATGTCCAGGGTCATGGATACGCGGAACAGCACATAGTGGAGAATGCGCTCGAAGATCTTGCGCGCCTCGTCGATGGCGTCGACCACGGTGGAGAGACCGGGCGCCGTCAGGATGATCGCCGCGGCCGCGCGCGCCGCGTCGGTGGCGCCGCTCACCGCAATGCCGCAGTCCGCCTGCTTCAGTGCCGGGGCATCGTTGACGCCGTCGCCGGTCATGGCCACCTGGTGGCCGCGGCCCTGCAGCGCCTTGACGATGGCGTATTTGTGCTCGGGAAACACGCGCCCGAATCCGTCCGCCTTCTCCACGCAGTCGACGATCCTGTCCGGCAGGTGGTTCATATCCACGTCTTTGCTGAACACGTCCCCCGCGGCGAGAATATTCGGCCCTATACCGACCTGCCCGGCAATCTCCTTGCCGATGGCCACATCGTCCCCGGTAATCATTTTTACCTGCAGCCCGTGGTCGCGCGCCCTGGAAATGGTCTGGCGGGAGTCGTCCCGGGGCGGGTCTTCCAGGGACAGGATGCCGAGAAACGACCAGCTGTTGCCGCCGTCGTCGGAGCGGGCCACGCCGAGGGAGCGCAGCCCGCGCGACGCCAGGTCGCTGACGCAGGCATCCGCTTTATGGGCGTCGTCGCCACTGAGCTTGCACAGCGCCGCGATCGCCTGGGGCGCACCCTTGGAAAAAACCAGTGTCTTGCCGTCGGCGTCGGTCACCGTCGCCTGGGTGCGTTTGCTCACCGGGTCGAAGGGGGTGAATTTGCCGGGCTTGTAATCGGTGAGGACTTTTTTGTCCGCCAGGCCGGCAAAGATTGCTTTGTCGATGGGGTCGTCGGACCCCGGCTCCGAGGCGAGGGCGGCTGCCAGTACCAGGGCGGAGGTGTCTTTCGCTGCGAACAGCTTTGGATCGTGCAGGGTGAGCTGGTTCTTGGTCAGGGTGCCCGTTTTGTCCGAGCACAAGGTATCGACGCCGGCCAGCTCTTCGATGGCCTCCAGTCGCGAGACGATGGCCTTTTTCCTCGACAGCGCCAGGGCGCCGAGGGCGTTGGTGACGGTCATCACCGAGGGCATGGCCACGGGAATAGAGGCGATCAGCAGCACCAGCACCAGGCGCAGTATGTCCAGCACGTCGGACCAGCGCCAGTCGTCCGCGACGACGATATCCCGGTACAGCTCGCTGCCCACGAGCAGCAGCGCCAGCAGCAGGCAAAAGGCGATCAGGAAGTCGCCGATCTGCGTCACCGCCCTCTGCGAATGGGTCGGGCCGCGGCCGGCGCCGGCCACCAGCTTGGCGGTGCGCCCGAAAAAGGTATTTTTGCCGGTGCCGATCACCACGGCGGTCATCTCGCCGCGTTTGGCGATGCTGCCGGAGTAGCCGATATCGCCGGCTTTCTTGTCCACCGGCAGCGACTCCCCGGTGAGTGCGGCCTGGTCGATGCTGATGGTATCGCCGCCCACGAAGCGCACGTCGGCGGGCACTATCTGCCCCAGCTTGATACGCAGTATGTCGCCGGGCACCACCTCCGCGGCATCGACCGTGGTGAAGTCGCCGTCGCGCAGGACTTCGGCCTTGGGCGCCATACCGGCTTTCAGGGCCGCCAGCGCATTGGATGCCTTGCGCTCCTGCCAGAAACCCGCGACCGCGTTGTACAACAGCAGCACGGTGATGATCGCGAAGTCCGCCCAGTGGCCAATCAGCGCGGAGAGCAGGGCGGCGGCTTCGATCATCCAGGGAATGGGACCCCAGAAAAAGAGCAAGAATTTGCGCAGCGCGCTTTCCTCTTTTTCGGCGATGGCATTGCGCCCGTACCGTTGTAATCGCGCCGCGGCTTCGGCTTGGGTCAGTCCCTTGGCGGAGGTTTTAAGAGCCGTGTAAACGGTGTCCAGGTCCGCCTTTTCCAGGTCCTGCTGGCCTGCATCCGATCCGCCTGCCCCAGTGGCGGCTTCGGCTGATTGCAATTTTGACTGTCCCACGCGATCCCTTTTGTCCGTCCCGCCGCAGCTTCCTTTCGCGGCGTCTCTGTTGCCGGACTAACAATTTAGCAGTCCGGTCGCATGGGCAGGTGGTATTCCGCGTCTTACCACCCCAAGCCGAACCGCAGCAGCATAAAGGCCGCCATTCCCACCAGGATGGTGGTCAGCAGGTCGCGCCGTACCAGCGCTACCATCGCTGCCACCAGCGCCGCCAACAGCCAGGGGTTGGTCGGGCTGAGCCAGAGCTCGCCCCGCGGCATCAGCACCGCCGGCACGATAATGGCGGTCAGCACCGCCGGCGGCACGAACCCCAGTGCGCTGCTGAGCCAGGCGGGAAAGTGAACCCGGCCGGCGACCGCGAACAGCGCGTAGCGCACACTGAAGGTCACCAGGAACATGCCCAGTATCAGCGCCAACTCATTCATCCTCGAGCCTCCTCTGCCGGTTCAACCGATTCGCCCGTCTCCTGCACGCGCTCCCCTCGGCGCCGCCCGAGCAGGTGCAACGACAGCCCCACCGCGATACCGCTCAGCGCCGCCACGATGAGTCCCAGCTTGTGGGGGATTGCCACGGTGGCGACCGCCATCGCGCCGGCGACGATGACCGCCGCCCACATCGGCGTATTGCGCAGGTAGGGCACCACGATGCCGATAAAGGTGACCGACATTGCGAAATCCAGCCCCCAGTTGGTCATGTCGGGAAACAGCTCGCCCAGGCCGACACCCAGCGCGGTGCAAAGTACCCAGTTGCCGTACATCGCCAGAAAGGAGCCGAGGTAGAACCAGTGCGCCTGGGCGGTGTCCTGTTGCAGATAGCGCTTGCTGACCACCGCGAAGGTCTCGTCGGTCAGGCCGAAGGCCATCACAAGCCGCCAGCGGTGCGGAAGGTGGCCCACCTTGGGTACCAGGTTGGCGGCGTACAACAGGTGGCGCAGGTTGACCACCAGGGTGGTGGCGACGATCACCGGCAGGGCAGCGCCGGCTGCCAACAGCCCCAGGGCGATAAACTGGCTGGAACCGGCGAACACGATAACCGACATCGCCAGCGCGCCCAGTGCCGACAAGCCGCTGGGTTCGGCCAGGGTGCCGAAGATGATGCCGAAGGGGATGGCCCCGACAATCAACGGAAAGGTCGCCCTGGCACCGGCGACAAACTCGCGGCGGCGCCAATCCGCGGCGGACTGATCGATTCTGGACATCATTACTCCTGCCCATTGTTGTTGATGGATGAATGGAAGTGTTTCGCGGCGACTTCCGGGGGTTCTGGTCGATTCCGCCCGCCGCTCACAGGGCGAGCGTCATATAGATATCGGAACGGGGATAGATCGAGCGGCCATCCGGGTGGGGCACAGCCCGGAAGCCCAGGTTGCGGTACAGGCGGATCGCCCGCTCCAGCCGGGTGGCGCTTTCCAGGTAGACCTCGCCGGCGCCCAGTTCACGGGCCTTGGCCAGCGCTGCCAGCACCAGCCGGCGCCCGATGCCCCGCCCCTGGCAGCCCGCGTCGACGCCCATCTTGGAGATTTCGAAACGCTTTCCGCCATGCCGGGCCAGTGCGCAGCAGCCGACGATTCTGTCTTCCGAGCGGGCGAACCAGATATAGCCACCGCGCGCCAGATAGTAGCCCTCCGGGTTGTCCAGCGCCTGCCGGTCCTGTTCGGTCAGCTCGCCACCGAAGTAACGCTCCAGCCAGGCCAGGTTGAGGTCGCGGAAGTGGTCGCGCAACCCGCTGTCCCAGCCGATGATCTCCACTTCGCCGCAGGGCGACTGCTCGGCCAGCGTCGACAGCACCGGTGCCTTGAAACCCCGCCGCTCGAGCTGTGCCTCGAACTCGTCCAGGGCCGCCAGCAGCGGGTGTTCCTGCTGCGCCATCAACAGATCCAGGTGCGACCGGATCTGTTGCCAGATCGGCTTGATCCGCTCCAGCAGCTGCCGGCTGCGCTCGCTCAACGCCAGCAGTTGGCGACGTTCGTCGGCGGGATCGGTGGTCTTGCTGAGCCACTGCTCGGCAAGCATCTTGCGGGCGATCTTGCTGATCGCCGGATGGCTGACCCCCAGTAGTTCGGCCGCCTCGGTAACGGACATGGCCCCCTGCCGGTGCAGCAGGTTGAACAGCGGAAAGAAGGTCGGATTCAGCTCCACCCCCTGCGCCCGGTAGATATCCACCACCTCAGCCATCAGCCGGTCGGACAACCGCTTCAGGCGGCTACCCAGCGACAGGCTGCCAAAGTCCCGCATATGATCCATCGACTCTAAGCCACCAGTTGCACAACCAATTACGTAACCAGTTACATAATAAGGAACATCGGGCGCCGCGGGCAAGCAGGCCCTGCGCAGTTTTGTGGGAGTGCGCCGCACCGTTAAGGTTTAAGAACTGGTTTAAGAGCCTGTTTGAAGTCTTCCGGAAATCGGACCCCGGTACCCCACCCGGCCTTTCAGGGCTTTGTGCAAGAGTCCAAACAGGCTCTAAGAAAGACGTTAGAAACCATGCGGGAAAGAAGGCCTGTGCCACAATGATTTTGCCCTCGCCCATGGCTTCTGGCCACCGGTGGAGGGTTGTTGGAACAGCTGCCGGTTCTATTGCCGGCCAAACGACAAGGATCAAAGGAGCAATTTATGAAGGCTATCACCCGTGAAGAACTGGAACGCATGAATGAAACCAAAAAGGAGGATTTCGTGCTTATCAATGTCCTCCCGCGGGAGGACTTTAAAAAGGAACACATCCGCACTTCCATCAATATTCCCCAGGACAGCGAGGACTTCGTCGAGACAGTGGAAAAAGTCGCCGGTGGCAAGGACCGTGAAGTGGTGGTGTATTGTGCAAGCTTCGATTGTCCGGCCTCGCCGACCGCCGCCAAAAAACTGGACGAGGCCGGGTTCCGCCACGTCCTCGATTATGAGGGTGGTACGGAAGACTGGATGAAACACCACAAGGGCCACTGAACAATTTCCCTGGCCGGCCCCGGGAGCCCGGCGACGGCGCGGTGTTGGTGATTCAGAAGCCGGCCAGAACGTTCTTTCCGATACTGCGCCCGCTTTCCTGGGCTGCATGGGCCCGGCGCAGGTTGGCGGCATTGATGGTGCCGAACGCTTCCTTCAGCGTGGTTTCCAACACGCCGGCCTCCACCAGCGCGGCCACCTCGCTCAGCAGGCGGTGCTGCTCGATCATATCCGCCGTCTGGTAAACCGGCCGGGCGAACATATATTCCCAGTGCACCGACAGGCCTTTACTCTTGAAGGGCTTGATATCCAGCGTCGCCGGGTCGTCGATCACCGCCATTGCGCCCAGGGGTTCGAGCAGCTCGACGATGGCCGGCAGGTGCTGCTCGGTGCCGGTGAGCGAGGCCACGTAGCGCACCTTGGGAATGCCGATTCCCTCCAACTCGCGATCCAGGGGATTGCGGTGGTTGATTACATGGTGGGCACCCATGTCCCTGCACCAGGCGGCGGTCTCCGGGCGCGAGGCGGTGACGATCACCGTGAGACCGGTCAGGCGCGCCGCTATCTGGGTGAGGATGGAGCCGACCCCGCCGGCACCGTTGATAATCAGCAGCGCGCCGCCCTGGGTCTTCACGCCGTAGGGAACGCCCAGTCGATCGAACAGCAGTTCCCAGGCGGTGATGGACGTCAGCGGCAGGGCGGCCGCCTCGGCGAAGGACAGGGACTCCGGCTTGCGCGCGGCGATGCGCTCGTCCACCAGCTGGAATTCGCTGTTGCTGCCGGGCCTGTCGATGGCGCCGGCGTAGAAGACCTCGTCGCCCTTCTTGAACAGCGTGACTTCCGAACCCACTTCCTCGACGGTGCCGGCGGCATCGAAGCCGAGAATGCGCGGGCTGCCCTCCGGCGGCGTGGCGTTGATGCGCACCTTGGTGTCCACCGGGTTGACGGACACTGCCTCCACCTTGACCAGGATGTCCCGCGGCCCGGGGGAGGGTACAGGCAGTTCCAGGTCGACCAGGGACTGCTCGTCGTCGGCGGGCAGGGATTTGTAGTAGCCAATCGCCTTCATCGGGTTGTTCCTTAATAGCTTCAGGCTGCGCATGGGAAGCCGAAATAATCGCGCCAGCGGGAGCCGCCTGATGGCAACTCCCGCTGGTATTCCATTGGGTTAGCCCCACTTCATTTCGCCCTTGGCGACCTTGGCGCCGATCTGCAGGGCGATGCCCATCCCGGCTTCCGGATAGCGCTTGGTCATTGCGGCGATGAGTTCAGCACTGTCGGCCGCCTTGGTCAACTCCTCTTCGAAGGCCAGGAGGTAGTCCCGGGTATAGGTGATTGCGGAGACGTCGGTTGCCGCGCCGGGAGCCAGGTGTCCGGGGATCACGGTGACCGGTTTGCGCGCCGCCATAGCGTCGAGATTCTTCACCCAGGCTGCGCGAGCCTCGGCGCTCGCCGTGTCTGCCGTCCATACGTGCACACCCGAGAAAACCATGACGCCACCGAAGATGGCGTTGAGGGAAGGGACCCAGAGGTAACGGCGGTTGGCCAGGCCATCGGCGTCGACGATTTCGATGGTCTCGCCTTCCAGGCTCAGCGTACGGCCATCGAAAGCTTCCGGCAGTACTATGTCCGCCATGGTTTGGGGACCGTTTTCCTTGAGTTGTGGGCCCCAGGTGGCCAGTTTCTTTTCGATATTGCCCTTGATCGCGGCAATTGTCGCGGGAGCGGCTATCACGCGTGCCTCGGGGAATGCCGCCTTGATCGGAGCGAGGCTGAAGTAATAGTCGGGGTCACTCTGGCTGATGTAGATGGTGGTCAGCGTCTTCCCGGTGGTCTTGATCGCTTCAGCCAGCGCCTTGCCATCGGGAAACGTAAAGCCACCGTCGATGAGAATGGCTTCGCGAACGCCGGCGATCAATACCGGGGCACGAAAGAAGCCGTTTTCACCGGCCGGGAAATGCTTCCAGTTCAGGCCGGTCTTTGCGGCAAGGGCACTCTGGCTGCCGATAAAGGTCACCGCAACGCCGGCTGCGGCAATCGTCTTGAGAACATCGCGTCTTGTCGTCATGGTTTTCTCGCTCTTTTCACAATGAATGGAAACTTCGGGTGGTTTTCAGGGCTGCTGCCAAATGGGGCGGTTCAAGCTGCCTTTAACTGGTCAATCAACGCCTGAGGGTTGGAGTAGATAGCGCTTGTATGCAGCACTCGGCGCTCCTTCCCCGTGCCGGCGACAAACACCGGAACACCGCGCGCGCCGAGTTCCCACATCAGGGCTCCCGCTCGGTGAATACGGGCTCGATTGGCTTCGAGAAGCTTCGTATCGGGGCGCTCCAGCATCGCGGCGGACTCGTCCAGGCGGAGTGAAGCCAACAGGGCAGCCAGCAACTTCAAGTCGGTTATGTTTTTGCCGTCGACGAAGCGCGCGCGCTGTATCGCCTCGAGGGCTTCGAGTTCCCGTGCCGGGGCCGTCAGTGACACCGCGGTCAGCGCTACCGTGGCGGGACCGCTGTCGAAGAATTGCCGGCGATCCCCGAGCACCTGTTCGCGATAGCGTTCCGTGAAGCTCTGCCCTGTGAGGCGGGCAATACGCTGGTCGTTGCTCCAGGCGTAGGCCGCGAAATCATCGTCCATGGGTCTCGCCCCCTCGCCTGAAAACAGGCCGGTAGGGAGCAATTCGATGGTGGCGCCTGGAATTTTTTCCGCGGCGGACAGGGCCGGTACGGCGCCGTAGCACCAGCCACATAGGGGATCAAACAAATAGCAAAGGGGTTTGTTCATGGCGGAGTCCTCTATTGATGCCACCCAGCATAGGGAATGAATGTTGATCTTTAAATACACACGTGATACATATTCTGTATGTTAAAAGCATACAATCAAAGTGGAGCTGGCCTGGGAGAGTTGGGGAACCTGAGGCGCCTGGTGTACTTTGCCGCGGTCGTGGAAACGGGCTCTTTCACCGCTGCGGCCGAACGCCTTGGTATCACCAAGGCCGTGGTCAGCCAGCAGGTTGCTCGCCTGGAAAAGGAGTTCCGAACCTCACTCCTGGTTCGCACCACACGCAAAGTGCAGCCTACCGAGGCCGGGCAGGCCTTCTACCAGCGCTGCGCTTCCATTCTGCGTGAAGCGGAAGACGCTTTCGGTGAATTGGCCGAAGTGGTGGCGGAGCCTGCCGGCACCCTGCGGCTGACGGCGCCCTTCGACTATGGGGTTAGTGTGGTGGTGCCGGCTATCGCCGCGTTTGCCAGACGTTACCCCAATTGCAAAGTGGATGCGGTCTTTAGTGATCGCACGCTCGATCTGATGTCCGGCAACTTCGAACTCTCGATCCGTGTTGGCTGGCTCGCTGAAACCAATTTACAAGCACGGCAAATCGGAACCTTCCACCAGCTGCTGGTCGCCCCGCCGGGTATGCGATCCGAGATAGAACGACTTACCGGCCCGGCGGATATTACCGGGCTGTCTTTTGTCGCCAATACAGCCTTGCGCGATCCCTTGCATTGGAATTTTTTCCTGAACGAGATCGAACGCCAGAATGTCAGTGTGCAGGCGTCCATATTTTTGGATACCACGCTCGCGGTGCGCGAAGCGGTGTGCCAGGGCGCAGGTCTCTCGGTGCTGCCGGATTATGTGGTTGCGGACGATCTCAAAGCCGGGCGCCTGCTGCAGGTGCTGCCGCAATGGTCCCTTCCGGCCGGCGGGGTTCACGCTGTTTTTCCATCGGCGCGTTTTCGTCCGACCAAAGTTCGGGCTTTTGTCGACGTACTGAGCGGGGAAGAGAAGCTGCGGTACTCAACAAAAGCTTCGCGTCCCTGACGGTCAAATAAAAAAGCCGGCACAAGGCCGGCGAGATAGGCAGACTTCGATAAGCGTCGGGAATCAGGCGAGGGCCAGTTTGGAAGGCTCGTTAGCGGCGGTTTCCTCCTCCGCATCGGTTTGCGTGCGGCGCTCGGTGGCAATCAGCGAGTAGAACACCGGCACCACGAACAGGGTGAACAGGGTGCCCAGCACCATGCCGGTGACCAGCACCGTGCCGATGCTGTTGCGCGCCTCGGCGCCGGGTCCGGAGACCAGCACCAGCGGCAGGTGGCCGAACACGGTGGCGGCGGAGGTCATCAGCACCGGGCGCAGGCGGGTCAGTGAGGCCTCGCGCAGTGCCGCCATCTTGGCCAGGCCGCGGGCCTGCAGAGTATTGGCGAACTCCACGATCAGGATGCCGTTCTTGGCGATCAGTCCCACCAGGGTGATCAGGCCCACCTGGGAGTAGATGTTCAGGGTGGTGAAGTCCAGGAAGGTGAACATCAGCGCGCCGGAGATGGCCAGCGGCACCGAGCCCAGCAGCACGATCAGCGGGTCGCGGAAGCTCTGGAACTGGGCCGACAGCACCAGGTAGATCAGCAGCACCGCGAAGCCCAGGGTAGTGGACAGGCTGCCAGTCTCCTGGCGAATCTGGCGCGACTCGCCTGCGTGGTCGATCACCGTGTGCGCGCCGCCCGCGCTTAGCGCGGCCTCTTCCAGCACCCGCAGGCCCTCCTCCTTGGTGACGCCGGCGCCGACACCGCCGAAGATGCGCACCGCGTTGCGCTGCTGGAAGCGGTGCAGGGCGCGGGGCGCGGTGGTGGTCTCGATGCGGGTGAAGGCGGAGACCGGCACCAGTTCGCCGCCGGGCCCGCGGATCTTCAGGTCCAGCAGCGGCGACAGGGTGGCACGGTCCTCGTCGCCCAGCTGCGGGATCACCTTGTAGCTGCGGTCGTAATAGTTGAAGCGGTTTACGTAGCCGCCGCCGAGCAGGGTGCCGAGCTCTTGCGCCACACCGGCCAGGTCCAGGCCCAGGTCGGCCACGCGCTCCCGGTCGAGCACCACGCGGGCCTCGGGCAGGTCGATCTTCAGGTCGCTGTCCACGTACAGGAATTTTCCGCTGGCCCAGCCGGCATTGATTACCTGCTGGGCCAGCGCCTGCATTTCCTCCAGGGGCGCGTCGCTAAGCAGCACCATCTCCACGTCGTACATGCCGGGGGTGGGCAGCGGCGCGTCCAGGCTGGGGAAGACGCGCAGGCCGGGCACCTGGGATACGGCGGCGTAGACCTCGCCGAACATCTCCGCGGTGGAGCGGCCGCGCTCGGTCCAGTCCTTGGCCACCAGGCCGCCGAAACCACCCCAGGCCGAGGTCAGCGACCAGGTGAATTCGGTCTCCGGCAGGGCGGTAATGGCTCTGGCCACTTCCATCGAATGGCGGTTGGTGGCGGCCAGGGTAGAGTCCGGCGCGGCCTCGTAGAAGAGGCTGATGTGGCTCTGGTCCTCCACCGGTGCCAGTTCTTTTTTCGAGAAGTGATGCAGCGGCCAGGCGCCCGCGGTCACGATCAGCGCCGTTGCTACCACAGCCCAGCGCATGGACAGGGCGGAGTCCAATGCGCGGGCGTAGAGGCGGCTCACCGCGTCGAAGATACGGTTGACGCGCACCGTCAGCCAGGCCTCCTTGCCGTGGGGGTGCACGAAGCGCGAACTCATCACCGGCGACAGGGTCAGGGCGACGAAGCCGGACACCACCACGGCGGCCGCCAGGGTGATGGCGAATTCCAGGAAGAGCGCGCCTGTGAGCCCGCCCTGGAAGGCGATCGGCGTGTATACGGTGGCCAGGGTGATGGTCATGGCAATCACCGGCCCGCGCAGTTCCCGCGCGCCCGCCAGCGCTGCCGCCACTCGCGATTTACCCGCGCGCACGTGCCGCTCGACGTTTTCCACCACCACGATGGCGTCGTCCACCACCAGTCCCACCGACAGCACTATCGCCAGCAGGCTCAGCAGGTTGAGGCTGAAACCGGCGCAGTACATCACCAGCCCGGCGCCGATCAGCGACACCGGCATGGCGATCAGTGGCACCAGCGCGGTGCGGATCGAACCCATGAACAGGTAGACCACCAGGCCGACGATCAGGATGGTTTCCACCAGGGTTTTGTTGATTTCCTCCAGGGCGTCGCGCATAAACATGGTGCCGTCCCACACCAGGCGCATTTCCACGTCCTGGGGCAGGGTCGGGCGGATGCGCTCCATCTCGTCCTTCAGCCGTTGCGCCACATCCAACTCGTTGGAACCCACCAGCGGCCAGACTCCCAGGTAGACGTTTTCCTGGGTGTTGTACTTGGCCACCATTTCCGCTTCCTCGGCGCCCAGTTCCACCCGGGCCACGTCCCGCAGGCGCACGGTGGCGCCCTGTCGCTCGGCGACGATCAGGTTGGCGAACTCGTCCACCGAGCGCAGGTCGGTGTTGGCCAGCAGGTTGACCTGTACCCAGTCGCCCTTGGTGCGGCCCACCGCGGCGAGGTAGTTGTTGCGCTGCAGCGCGGCGTGCACGTCACCGGGAGAGAGGTTCAGCGCCGCCAGACGGCCCGGGTCTATCCACACCCGCATGGCCACCTGCTGCGCGCCCTCGAAGGTGACCCGCTGCACGCCCTCCAGGGTCGACAGCTGCGGCTGCAGGGTGCGCGACAACCAGTCGGTCAGTGCTGGCACGGTGCGCTCCGAGGAGGTGAAACCCAGGTAGAAGGTGGCATAGGGGCGGTCGGCGCGCTGCACTTCCACCACCGGCGGCTCCGCTTCCGCCGGCAGTTCGGCGCGCACCTGCTGCAGGCGCGCGGTGACCTCGGCCAGCGCCGCGGTGCTGTCGTGGTTGAGCTGCAGGTGCACGGTGACCGTGCTCACCCCGGCGCGGCTGGTGGAGTCGATATGGTCCACGCCGCTGATGGCGGCGACGGCGCGCTCGATGGGGGTGGTGAGGAAGCCGCGCACAGTCTCGGCGCTGGCGCCGGTGTAGACGGTGGTCACTATCACCGAGGAGCTCTGCAGGGTCGGGTACTGCTGCACCGGCAGCGACGACAGGGCCCGCCAGCCGACCACCAGCAGCAGGAGATTGGCCACCAGTGCCAGCACCGGGTGGCGGATGAATACATCGGTAAACGCACGCATGGGAAGTTTTCCTTGATTCCTTGTCTCTCGCCGTTAGTTGCCGGCCAGTTGGGGGCCGGCGACCGCTACCAGCGCGCCGTCGTACAGTTTGAAAGAGCCGGTCGCGGCGACCTCTTCGCCGGCCTCGAGACCGCCCTCGACCACCACCAGGTCTCCCAGCACGGTGCCCGCTTCCACCCGGCGCAGGCGGGCGCGGCTGCCGCCCTCGGCGTCCCGATCGATCACGAACACCCGGTCGCCCTCCGGGCCGCGGCGCAGGGCGCTCACCGGCACCGTGACCGCCAGGCGGACGGGCCCCACGGGTACCCGCACCTGCACCGAGGCGCCCGGTGGGGGCATCCGCTCCGCACCCTCGATGCGCGCGCGCACTGCGGCGTTGCGGGTTTCGGGATCGATGCGCGCGTCCAGGGCGACCACCCGGGCCGCGATGGGCTGAGCGGAAGCGCCGGTGAGGATTTCCACCAGGTTTCCCTCGCGCAGCTGTTCCGCCGCCTGCTGGGCCACGGTGAAGTCCACGTTTACGCCGTCGCCCACCCCCTGCAGGGTGGTGAGCAGCGTGCCCTCGCTCAGGTACTGGCCCGGGTGCACGTCGGCGAGGCCGACCCGGGCGCGGAAGGGCGCGCGGATAGTCTTGCGCTCGATAACCGCCTCGGCGCGACGGATGTCGGCCCGGGCCACGTCCAGTTCGGCCTTGGCGCGGTCCATTTCGTCCTGGGAGGCAGCGCCGGTCTTGCGCAGTCGCGCAAGGCGCCGGTACACGGTCTCGGATAACTGGGCCCGTGCCCGGTGCGCCGCCAGTTCGGCTTCTTCCACCGATACGTCGAGAGTCACCAACGGGGTGCCGGCCTCGACGATTTCGCCCGGGGTCAGGTTCACCCGCTGCACCGTGCCCGGCAATTCGTTGCGCAGGCTGATGGAGCGCAGCGCCAGTACGGTGCCCACGGCGGTGGTGGTGGGCCGCTGCTTGCGCTGTTCGGCGGCCACTGCGGTAACGGTTTCCGCGGGTTCCGGCTGGGCTGCGGAAGCCGCCTCAGCCTCTTGCAGGGCGCCGTATTTCCAGGCCCCGAGCATGGCCCCGAGGCCGATGACTGCGCTCAGCAGGGCCACAGGCGCGATGCGGTTGCGATAATTCATAGTGAAACTCCTTCTCCCTGGAGGACGGCCCGCCCTTGACTCGGGGGCCGTCGCTCGGAACAATGTGACGATACCGATCGGTAACATGCAAAATGTTACTGACCGGTAACTCACAGGTCAATAGGGTAAATGCAATGTGCGCAGCCAAAACTCAGGCCTCCTCCGAAAGCCGCCGCCCGGCGCGGGACCGCATCTTCGAGGCCGCCAAGAATCTCTTCTACCGTTACGGCATCCGCGCGGTGGGGGTGGAGAGCATCGCCGCGGAGGCGGATGCCACAAAGATGAGCCTCTACCGCAATTTCAATTCCAAGGATGAGCTGGTGGCGGAGTGCCTGCGCGATCACGATCGCTTTTTCTGGGAGTGGTGGGACTGCACCGTGGCTCCCCACGCCGGTGAGCCGAAGGCGCAACTTCTGGCGCTGTTGGAGGCTTTCAGCCAAGAGTGCGAGGACCATCCCCGCGGCTGCCCGATGGCCAATGCGGTGGTCGAACTGCACGAAGAGAATCACCCGGGGCGGGCGGTTATCGTGGAGAACAAGATTGGGATCCGCAAACGCCTGCACCAGCTGTGCCGGGAAATTGGGGCGCGCGAGCCCGACATCCTGGCGGATGCCCTGTACCTGCTGATCGAGGGCGCCTATATCTCCCTACTGACCCTGAAGGGCGATGACGGCCCCGCCAAATCCCTGCCCCGTATCGGGGAGACACTGATCGAGGCCGAGACGGGAAAGTAATGACAAAAAAAGCCGGCACAGGGCCGGCAGCAAAGCTCGTCATTGAGGGAGAGAGCAACGAGATAGGGTCGAAGCACCCCGGCGATCGGGGATCTATTTCTTGCGGTGGAGCACCCGCGCACCGGCCAGCGGCAACACCAGTTTCCCGCTCCGGTGCTCGCCGGCGAACAGCCCCGGGGTGATGTCCTCGGCCCCGGCGAATTCCCCCGGTACCTCGAAAGTCTCTTCGTCCCTGCCCAGGTTCAGCACCACCAGGAATTCCCCGCCGTTTGACCCGCGGCGGTAGAACACCAGCAGGTCGTTCTCCGTATCCACCACTTCCTGCTCTGCGGTGGCCAGTTCCGGCGGCAGTTGCCGGTGCCAGTCGATCAGTGCGCGGAACCGGTTCAGGGTGGAGTGGGGGTCGTCTTCCTGCAGGCTGACCGCCTTGCGGTGGTGCCCCTCCGGCACCGGCAGCCAGGGCTTTGCCTTGGAAAAACCGGCGTTCACTTCGCCGCTGTTGAACCAGGGCATCGGCGTGCGACAGCCGTCGCGGCCCTTGAACTCCGGCCATAAATTGATGCCGTAGGGATCCACCAGGTCCTCGAGGGCGATATCCGCCTCCTCCAGGCCCAGCTCCTCGCCCTGGTAGAGGCACACGCTGCCGCGCAGGGTCAGTTGCATCAGCAAAAACAGCGGCGCGCGGGCCAGGGCCTGTTCGCTGTCGAAGCCCTTGTTCCAGCGGGTGAGGGAGCGGGGCACGTCGTGGTTGCTGATGGACCAGCAGGGCCAGCCCTGTTCGATCACCTCGCGGTTCTTTTCCAGGGTTTTGCGCAGGAATCCGGCGCTGCTTTCCTCGGTCAGCAGGTCGAAGGAGTAGGCCATGTTCAGGCGCTCGCCGGTGGTGTACTCGGCCATGATCTTGTGGGTGTTGTCGTCGCCCACCTCGCCCATGGTGATGGTGCCCGGGTACCGATCCATCAACTGGTGCACGCGCTGCAGGAACACCAGGTTTTCCGGCTGGGACTTGTCGTGGATATGCCACTGGTAGTGGTAGGTGTTGACCGGCGGCAGGCCCTTTTCGTCCAGCGCCAGCGGGCGCGGCGGGTTGTCGGCCAGGGAGCGGTTGTGGAAGGCGTGGTTGATGGCGTCCAGGCGGAAGCCGTCGACGCCGCGGTCGAGCCAGAATTTCAGGTCCGCCAGCAGCTGTTCCTGGACTTGCGGGTTGTGCAGGTTCAGGTCCGGCTGTTCTCTGAGGAAGTTGGTCAGGTAGTACTGGCGGCGGCGGGTGCACCAGCGCCAGGCGCTGCCGCTGAAATTGGACATCCAGTTGTTGGGCGCGCTGCCGTCCGGCTTGGGATCGGCCCACACGTACCAGTCGGCCTTGGGGTTGTCGCGGCTCTCGCGGCTCTCTTCGAACCAGGGATGTTGGTCGGAGGAGTGGCTGAGGATCTGGTCGATGATCACTTTCAGGCCGCGCGCGTGGGCGGCCTCGATCAGCCGGTCGAAATCCTCGAGGCTGCCGAAGATGGGGTCCACGTCGCGGTAGTCGGATACGTCGTAGCCGAAGTCCGCCATCGGCGACTTGAAGAAGGGCGAGATCCAGATGGCGTCCACGCCGAGGGACTGTACATAGTCGAGTTTGCGGGTGATACCCGGCAGGTCGCCGATGCCGTCTCCGTTGGCGTCGCAGAAGCTGCGTGGGTAGATCTGGTAGATAACGCCGTTGCGCCACCATTCTCCGTTGTTGCCGCTCATAGGTTACTGCCTATTTCATTATTCGTGATCGCGGGCGGGGCCCACTCCTGTAAGGATAGGGTGAGTATGGCGTCGGTAACCGGGGACTGCCTCCTCCCTGCGCGGGGAGGAGGGGGATGGTATGGCAGGTTTGGCGATTCACCCTGTAGGAGCGGCTCATGGCCGCGATCAGCCTTTCGGGCATATCCGAACACCGATCGCGGCCATGGGCCGCTCCTACAGGGGAGGGGGGATGTGCCGATCTACGGCTGATCCTGCACCGAACGCAGCATCTGCTCCGCCAGCGCAATGGCCTCCTGGCGGTCCTTGACGTCCAGCTTCTGATACAGGCTGCGGATATGGGTCTTGATGGTGCTGGGCGCCACTTTGAAGTGGCGGGCGATGCGCTCGTTGGAGAGGCCCGAGTGTATGGCGTTCAGCACCTGCCACTCCCGCGGGGTCAGGGGCGAGTGGCGCAGGAAGTCGGGCACCGCGTCGCTCTCCAGTATCTCTTTGATGATGGTCTCGTCCAGTTCGATGCGGATGCCACCGTCCAGCTCCGGCTGCTGCTGCGCCAGGCGGATCAGCTCGCGCGCCTTGTCGGCCTCCGCCTCGGCCAGAAGATCGGTTTCCAGGGTGGCCTTGAGTATCACGATCAGCGGTTTGCCGACCTGCAGGAAGCTGGCGCAAAAAGCGCGCTCCGCGGCGATACCCAGCGCCTCCCGGATCGCGGCGATGGCGCCGTCGCGATGCTCGCGCAGCCACAGCAGGTGCGCCTCCAGCACCCGGTTGCGCAGGCGGTCGGTGACCAGGCCGCAGTCCCGCGCCACCTGCTGCAGGCGGGCGAGCAGGCGGTTGGCGTCGGACCAGCGGTGCAGCTCGACCAGGGCGCGCACATGATTGCGCCCGTGGCACTGCTCGAAGTGGTTGCTGGGCCTGTCTGCCACCGGTTCCGCCTGTTCCAGCCAGGCGGCGATGGCCTGCTGGTCGCCCAGGGCGCGCCAGGCGCGCATGCGCGCGGCGTCGGCATTGGCCACCCAGTCGCGGTGGTAGCGCTCGCCGGTGAGCAGCCGGTCGATGCGCGCCAGCCATTCCTGGGACTCCTCCTTTTCTCCACGGGCCTGGGCCACTTTCAGCAGCAGGGTGTATTCCGGCAGCAGCCAGCGCTCGCCCACCTTGCGGTTGATCTGCATGCCGCGGCGGGCGGAGTTGGCGGCGGCGTCCAGGTCGCCCTCTTCCCACTTTAACTGGCCGCGCAGGCGGCAGATGAATTCGGCGATGGGCAGGCCGGTCAGGTGGTGCTCCTGCACCAGTATCTGGGCCCGCTCCTGCAGCGCCGAGGCCTTCTTCAGCAGGCCCTGGGCGATGGCGATCTCGGTCTGCTGGCAGATGGCCCAGGCGGCGCTGGGGTAGTCGTGTTCGGCGATGGCCAGGGCCTCCACCTCCTGCATATGCGCACGGGCGGGTTCCAGTTCGCCGAGGCAGAAGCCGGTTTCGCCGGTGACCAGCAGGGCGGCGATGCGCTCGCCGGTCTGGTCGTCGCACAGCAGGTTCAGGGCCTCCCCGGCGTATTCCTTCGCCAGCAGTGTCTGGCCGCGGGCCACGGCGGCTTGGGCGCGCGCAGCGGCGAAGGCGCCCTCGTATTCGCGCCACCGCCGCGGGTCCTCGCGTTGCAGCCAGCTCTCCGCAGAGGCCAGGAGTTTCTCGCAGCGGTCGTGCTCGAAGTTGTCCCGCGCCATCTTGGCCGCGAGCAGGGTGAAGCGGGCGTTGCGCTGCAGGGCGTCGGCGCCGAGCCAGTCGAGGCAGTCGCCCAGCACCCGGGTCTGGCCCTCGCGCAGCAGCTGCTCGCCCTGTTCCAACAGCAGCTGCTGCAGCCGTTGCTCGTCCCTGGCCGCCAGGGCGTGGCGCAGCGCCTCCAGGGGTTGGCCCAGCTGCTGCCAGGTGTCGCAGGCGCAGCGGTGCAGTGCCTGCAGGCGCGACGGGTCGGTGAGCTGGCGCTGCAGGAAGCGGGCGAATACCGGGTGATAGCGGAACCACTGGCGGCTGGAGTCCTGCGCCTGCAGGAAGAGGCCGCGCCGCGCCGCCTGCTCCAGCAAGTGCTGGCCGCCGTCGAGACCGCTGAGTTTTTCCGCCAGCCGGGCGTTGATGCGGGTGAGTATCGAGGTGCTGGCAAGCAGTTCGCGCAGCTGTGGCTCCAGTCGTTCCAGCACTTCTTCCGCCAGGTAATCCAGGATATGGCTGTGGCCGCGCTCCAGTTCCGCCAGATAGTGGTCCACCTCGTCGCGGTCGCGCACGGACAGCGCGAACAGCTGCACCGCTGGCGGCCAGCCCTCGCTGAGCTGGTGCAACTGTTCGGCGCGGTCGCTGTCCAGGGTAAAGGGCAGTCGCCGCTGCAGCAGTTGGGCAATCTCTTCCGTGTTCAGTGCCAGTTCCCCGCTGCCCAGTTCCAGCAATCGGCCCTGCACCCGCAGGCTGGCCAGGCCCAGGGGCGGCTGGCTGCGGCTGGTGAGCACCACGCCGATGCCAGCGGGGGCGTGCCGCAGCAGGAAGCGGGTGGCGTGGTGCACCGCCTCGCTGTCGATCTGGTGGTAGTCGTCCAGCACGATGCGCAGTTCGCTGGGCAGGCCGCGCAGTTCCGCCAGCAACTGGCTGATGACTATTGCCGGGTCGGGGCGCCGCTGGGCGGCCAGCAGCCTGTGGGTCTCTTTATGGGTTTCCGGCACCCCATTGCCGGTGGCGCGGTGTACGCTCTCCACCAGGTAGCGGCAGAACTGGCCGGGCTCGTTGTCGCTGGCGTCCAGGGAGTACCAGGCCACAGGGCTGTCCTGGCTCGCGGCCCAGGAGGAGACCAGGGTGGTCTTGCCGTAGCCGGCCGGTGCGGTGACCAGCAGCAGCTGGTCGCTGTGGCTATCGTTCAGCAGCGACAGCAGGCGCTGACGCGCCAGCGTGTACTCAGGGCAGTCCGGCAGGCTGTATTTGGAAGTCAGTAGCATCGCTGAGTGCGGGTCGTTTTTAGCCCGCATTGCTCACAAATCTCCTACTGCGGCGGCCCCAGAGCACGCCCTGGCTGGTTTTCCCTCGGTCGGAGTGCTCGACGTACTGCAAGTACGCCTGCGCGCTCCTCGGTCGGGAAAACCAGCCATGACGCACTCTGGAACCACCTCGCTACGGATCTTTGTGAACAATGCGGGCTGGTGGTTGAATTTTATACAGACGAGATTATGCACTATGAGGGTGGCAGGGCGACAGGGATGTGACATCCCCCCCAGGAGGGGAGTAGGCGGCACTTTCCTTTGCAATCTGTGCGCTAAGTGGTAGTTTCGTCCAATTCAGCGGTGCCCATTTCACAATAACGACAGGCGACCCGAGCGCCGTTATCGATAGAACACAGGGGCGGAAAATGGCCGATATAGTGATCCTGGCGGCACCGGGCATGGGGGCGGTGGACGAGGGGTTTGCCGAACCGCTGTTCGCGGCGCTGCGGGAGGGGCTGGGGGATGACTGGTCGCGGCTGTACTGCGACTCCATCCTGTGCCAGGGCCACCTGCAGACCAATGTCGAGCGGGTGTTCGAGGGTATGCAGAAGCGCGACATGGATTTCCTGCGCGCGCGCAAGTTCCTGCTCTACGGCATGGCCGAGAGCGCCGCGCAGATGGGGGGGGATATCCAGCAGCGCGGCGGCAACTACGAAAAGACCCAGCAGGCCATCTACGCAACCCTGGAGAGAGCCGCCAAGGCCGTCTCCGACAATGCGCCGGTGGTGCTGCTCTCCCACTCGGTGGGTTGCGTCAATCTCTCCAACTACCTCTGGGACGCGCAGAAAACCAGCGTCAACTTCGGTATCTGGCGCGACGGCGGCCCCCGTGGCGTGCACAAGGGCTCGGCCCGGGATCTCTTCCTGCGCCTGAAGACCCTGAGCCACTGGTACACCCTCGGCGCCACCAATCCGCTTTGGTGCGCCGGCATGCCGCGGGACCAGATCCAGGCGGTGACCTCCGACACCCGCGGCTACAATTTCCGCTGGAAGAACTTCTACCACCCGGACGACCTTTTCGGCTGGCCGTTGAAGCCTCTCTCCCCCTCCTACAACCAGGCGGTGTACCGCGACTACGAGACCTGCCCGCTGGCGGATTGGAGCGCGTCCCACTGGGGCCCGCAATTGGTGTCCCACGACGGCTACTGGCGCAGCGAACTGGTGCAGCAGCGGCTGCTGGACGACCTGCGCGAGCTGCTGAAGAAGAGCCACAGGCGCCGCCCGGTGGCACCGGCGCGAACTCCGGCGGCGGCCACGGTATAATCCCGCGTACATTTCCCGTAACTACTCTCCCCTCCCCCGCTTGCGGGGGAGGGGTTGGGGGAGGGGGCTTCGATCAGTACCCCCTCTCCCTAACCCTCTCCCCCTAAGGGGGAGAGGGGACTGTTGGGGTGAGTAGTTATTATTTCCCGAGGTAAGACGCCCATGTCGCTGCAATTCCACACAGTCCCGGTCACCCCCTTCCAGCAGAATTGCACCCTGCTCTGGAGTGAAGACAGCAAGCGGGCCGCGGTGGTGGACCCGGGCGGCGACCTGGACAGGATACTGGCGGCGGTGGAAGAGCGCGGCCTGAAACTGGAGAAGATACTGCTGACCCACGGCCACCTGGACCATGTGGGCGGCACCGCGGAGCTGTCCCGGCGGCTGCAGCTGCCGGTGGAGGGGCCCCACGAGGACGACAATTTCTGGATCGAACAGCTGCCGCTGCAGACGCAGATGTTCGGTTTCCCGCCGGTGGAGGCATTTACCCCGGACCGCTGGCTGCGGCAGGGCGACACGGTCACCGTCGGCGACGAGGAACTGGAAGTGCACCACTGCCCGGGGCACACGCCCGGCCACGTGATCTTTTTCCACCGCGCGGGCAAGCTGGCGCTGGTGGGCGACGTGCTCTTCGCCGGCTCCATCGGCCGCACGGATTTCCCCAAGGGCGACCACGACACGCTGATCCGCTCGATCAAAGAGAAACTCTGGCCGCTGGGCGACGAGGTGCGCTTTATCCCCGGCCACGGCCCCATGTCCACCTTCGGCCGCGAGCGGCAGAGCAACCCGTTCGTCGCCGACAAGCGCTTCGGCTGATGCGGTCTATCGGCCCCGACAAATTGTGAACCGCGGGTATTCCGTTATGAAAACCATCAGACACCTGCTGATCCTCATCCCCGCGCTGCTGGCCGGCTGCGCGGTGGTCTCCGAGGAGGAGTGCCAGGCCGGCCTCTGGTACGAGCGTGGGGTGCAGGACGGCGCCCGCGGGCGCGGCCAGTCCCTCGTGTACGAAATCGCGCAGAAATGCCAGGAGTACGGGGCGCGGGTGGACAGCGAGGCCTGGCTGCGCGGCCACGAGGAGGGCGTGGAGCAGTTCTGCACACCGGAAAACGGCTACTACCAGGGCCGCCGCGGCCACAGTTACGAGGGCGTCTGCACCGGCCCCACCGCCGACCTGTTCATGACCGGATACCAGCGCGGCCTGGCGGACTACCAGGTGGAGGTTCAATATCTTCGCCTGGCCCGGCGCCACGATACTATTGAGCGCGAGCTCTTCGCGGTGAACGCCGCGCTGGCGAGCGCCAGTGACGAGGAGAGCATCCGTGCCCTGCAGTTTCGCCGCAGCTCACTGCGTCGGGAGCTGAGCCTGCTGGATATGCAGCTGCACCGGTTTGGATTCTTCGGCTTTGGTTTATTCTACTGACCCGCCGCTGATACGGGGGTTCTCGCTCGCAGTGCTTTTTCGTCATTCCGGCGCAGGCCGGAATCCAGATACCACTGAGCTGGATGCCGGTCTGCGCCGGAATGACGCGCACGAAATTTCTCAACCCGGAAGTTATCGCATGGCAATCTGGCACACCAAACCCACCCTGGAACAGCTGAACGACAGCGCCGCCGACTGCATGCCCGGCCATATCGGCCTGCAGTTCACCGAGATCGGCGACGACTACCTGGTGGCCACCCTGCCAGTGGACCGGCGCACGCGCCAGCCGTTCGGCATACTGCACGGCGGCGCCAGCGTAGTGCTGGCGGAAACACTGGGCTCCACGGGCGCCAACCTGGTGGTGGATACGGAAAAATTCTACTGCGTGGGCCAGGAGATCAACGCCAACCACCTGCGCCCGGTGGCCGAGGGCGAGGTCACCGGCACCGCCAGGCCGGTGCATATCGGTCGCAGCAGCCAGGTGTGGGAAATCCGCATCACCGCCCCCGGCGGCAAGCTGAGCTGCATCTCCCGCATTACCATGGCGGTGGTCGCCCACGGCGGCCAATGAGACAAGCGCCGCAGGCAATGAAGCAGCCCCAGCATTTCATTTTCGAGGATATTCCCTACCGGCTGGTGCGCTCGCGTCGACGCAAGCGCCTGGGCCTGGTGCTGGCTGAGACCGGTGTGGAGGTGCGCATTCCCGAGCGCTGCGCTGCGCGCCACGGGCACCAGTTCCTGCAGGAAAATATCCAGTGGGTGCGCGCGCAGCTGCTGCGCGCCGATGAGCGCGCGGCGCAGGTGCCCGTCTATCGCTACGCCTTCGGGGAGGCCTTTCCGTGGCTGGGCCGGCGGCTGCCGCTGCGGCGCGCGGCGCGTTCGGGCGACAGTGGCATAGGCGATGCGATCGATCTCTACACCCGCCACCGGGAACCGGATGCGGCCCAGCTGCAGGCGGCGCTGCAGCGCCTCTACCAGCGCGAGGCGCTGGCCTTGCTGGCGGACAAGTCGGAACGGCTGGCGGGGCGGTTGGGGCTGGAGTTTGCTTCCGTGCGGGTGCGGCGCACCAGGAGCAAGTGGGGCCACTGCAGCGTCCGCGGCGAACTGCAGTACAACTGGCTGGTGTGCCTGGCGCCCGAGCCGGTGGTGGATTACCTGGTGGCCCACGAGGTCTCGCACCTGCGGCACCACAACCACGGCGGCGCCTTCTGGCAATTGGTGGAGAGTGTCTGCCCGCGCCACAGGGAACTGCGCCGCTGGCTGCGGGACAACGGCCACAGGCTCGTTCTTTGATGCTGCCGGCAACATGCCCCTGTAGATACGCTGTTTTAAATCAAGAGTTTATTGACTCCGTAGTCCGGCCTGCACCGGAATGACGAGAGCACTCTGTTTTTTCTTGAAAATTTATGGCCAAAAAGCCCCGTTTCTTCTCCCCTTCGAAAACCGTGAAAAAGCCACTGCCCGCGCGGGCCGAGGCGACGGTGGAAACATTCAGCCACGATATGCGCGGCATCGCCCGTGTCGGCGGCAAGACGGTATTTATCGACAACGCGCTGCCCGGCGAAAAGGTCAACTTCCGCTATAGGTCGCGCCGCTCGAAATTCGATGAAGGCGCGGCGCTGGAAATCCTGCAGCCGTCCCCGGACCGCTGCGAGCCGCGCTGCCCCCATGTCGACCTGTGCGGCGGCTGTTCTGTACAGCATCTGCGCCCCGGGGCGCAAATCGAGGAAAAACAGAAAATCCTGCTGGACCAACTGGCCCGCTTCGGCGATATAGAAGTGCCGGAAATACTTCCGCCGCTGGTTGCGGAGCCCTTCGGCTACCGGCGCAAGGGGCGTATCGGTATCCGCCTGGTGAAAAAGCGTCCGGGGAAGGACCTGGTATTCGGTTTCCGCGAAAAGCGCTCCAACGACCTGACCGATATCGACGAGTGCCACGTGCTGCACCCGGCGGTCGCCGCGCAGATTCCGCGCTTGAAACAACTGCTCAATGACAGCGACGGCCGAGCGCACTTCTCCCAGTTGGAGGTGGCGGTCGGCGACGGGGCCGCGGCGCTGGTGCTGCGCCACCTGGAGCCGATGAGCGGGGCGGATATCTCCCGCTGGCAGTCATTCGCCGCGGACAGCGGCATCCACCTGTACCTGCAGCCCGGCGACGCGGCCAGCGCGCACAGGATCTGGCCCGCAAGCGGTGGGGAATACCTGAGTTACGAGTTGCCGGAATTCGATCTGTGCCTGCGCTTCCACCCGCTGGACTTCGCGCAGGTGAATTTCGACATCAACCGGCAGATGGTCAGCCGCGCCGTGGCACTGCTGGACCCGCAGCCCGGCGAGCGGGTGCTGGACCTCTTCTGCGGCCTCGGCAACTTCACCCTGCCGCTGGCGCGGCGCGCCCGCGAGGTGGTGGGGGTCGAGGGAGAGGGCGCGCTCACCCGGCGGGGGATCGACAACGCGGCCCTGAACGGCCTGGAAAACGTGCGCTTCCACGCCGCGGACCTGACCCGGGATATCGGCGCGCACCCCTGGGCCGTCGGTGGTTTCGACAAAATATTGCTGGACCCGCCGCGCGGCGGCGCCCTGGAACTGGTGCGTCAACTGGCGCGCTTCGGCGCCAAGAGAATCGTCTATGTGTCCTGCAACCCGGCCACCCTGGCCCGCGACGCTGGCGAGCTGGCATCCCTCGGCTACCGCCTCGCCACCGCAGGGGTGATGGATATGTTCCCGCACACGGCCCACGTCGAGTCCATGGCGCTGTTTGAAAGGGTGAAAAACGGTCGGGCCGGATAATGTGACACGCACAGTCTACTATCGGCATTTGAGCCTTGGGTGCGCCTGTGAATCTGGCGTAAACTGCGTTCCAACTGTCCTCAAAAGTACGGAGATAAAGACCATGGAAGTGGAGCCCCTGGGTGACGATTTCGAAGACAACTGCGCGCGCTTCCTGCCCGAGAGCGCCGGCCAGGGCTGTGTCTGGGCGCTGGAGGGAGATCAGGGCTTCGCCCTGTGCGAATCGGAGAAATACCCACAGACGGAAGTGGTCCCCTTCTGGTCGCAACGCGAGTTTGCCGAAATCCACGCCTCCGACGACTGGGCCGACTACCGGGTGGCGGCCATCGATCTGGAAGAGTTTATGGACGACTGGCTGACCGGCATGCACGAGGATGTGCTGCTGGTGGGCATCAACTGGAATTCGGCGCTGGAAGGTATCGAACTGGAGCCGCTGGATTTGCTCGAGCAACTGGAGAAGGCGCTGCAGTAAACCATCTATCGGGAGAGAATCTAAGGATGGCAAAATTCCCCGGCCTGCGCACCCCAATCTGCGGTGCCACCAATACCCCGGAAAACCCACACTCAAGTTGCCCGAAGTGGAGCCGTCCCCGTGAGTAAACTGCCGGCGTCGAGATTCCGCCCCTCAGACCAGACATTCGCCGCCGAGAGCCTGGCGCGGATCGGACGCGGTTATGTGGTGCCGGACCGGGTGGCGTTGATCACCGGCTGCTCCAGCGGCATAGGCCGCGAGTTGGCCCTGGCCCTGCACCGCCGCGGCACCATCGTCATCGCCACCGCGCGGCGCCCGGAGAGCCTGCAGGAGCTGGCGGACCTGGGGATCGCCACCGAGGCCCTGGACGTCAATGCCCAGGCGGACATCAACCGCGTGGTGCATGCCCTCAAAGCCGCCTACGGGCGCCTGGACATCCTGATCAACAACGCCGGCTACGGACAGATGGGGCCGCTGTTGGAACTCGATACCCGGGCGCTGGAAAACCAGTTTCGCACCAATGTGTTTGCCCCTCTGGCGCTGATCCGCGCCTGCGCGCCGCTGATGCGCTCCGAGCGCCGCGGCCTGATCTGCAATATTGGCTCCGTATCCGGCGTTATGCCCACCCCCTTCTCCGGCGCCTACTGCGCCTCCAAGGCGGCGCTGCACACACTGTCCGAAGTACTGCGCCTGGAACTCAGGCCCTTCGGCATCCGCGTGATGACGGTGCAGCCCGGCGCCATAGCGTCCGAGTTCGGGCGCCACGCGGAGGTCTCCCTGCGCGGCCTGCTGGCGCCGGACTCCTGGTACAAACGCCAGGAGGAGGCGGTGCGCGCCCGCGCGCAGGAATCCCAGCAGGACGCGACCCTGGCCAGTGTCATGGCGCGCAAACTGGTCAGGGAAATGCTGCGCAAGCGCCCGCCGGCGACAGTGCGCATCGGCAACAAGAGCCGCCTGCTGCCGTGGATGGCGCGCTGGCTGCCGCGCCGGCTGCGGGACTGGATTATTTCGCGGCGTTTCAAGTTGCGGCGGATAGCGCTCGAGACCTGATGCCCGGGCGAACCTTGCCAGTTCATTTTTTGCGATATCGAAAAAAAACCACCCTGTAGGAGCGGCCGGTGGCCGCGATCGAGATTCGGGGAACCCCGCAAGCGAGATCGCGGCCACCGGCGGATGGCCGCCCCGCCGCTCCTACGGGGAGTGATCGCTCACCAGCGACTCTGCCACCCGGTCGTAACAGCCTCGGAACAACGCCTCCCCTTCGCGCTTCGGCGCTGTATATCTCTCCGACGCCGCGGCGGTGAACGCGCCCCTGCGGCCAGCAGGGGGCATTTTGTTGTTGGCGTTTTTTTATTGTGGTGTTATTGTGATATCACAATGATATCTAATGAGGCTTTCAATGATTACCGAGAAAAGGGCGTTTACCCTGAGCGGCTACTGGATGGTCGCGGTTCTTCTGGTGCTACAACTGGCCACCGTTGGCATGGTGGCGAGGGCGCTGGCGGCGGCAGACATCCCCGCGGCTTTGGGCTGGAGCCTGGCGGCCCTGGCCGTCGGGTTCAGTTGGCACGGCCTGTTTATGGTCGCTCCCAACCAGGGCAAGATCCTGCAGCTGTTCGGCAAGTACGTGGGAACGGAACACGCCACCGGGCTGCGCTGGACAAATCCGTTTATCTTCAAGCGCACGCCCATTTCACTGCGGGTGCGCAACTTCGAAAGCGGCAAACTCAAAGTCAACGACGCCAACGGCAATCCTATCGAGATCGCCGCCGTGGTGGTGTGGAAGGTGGTTGATTCTGCCGAGGCGCACTTCGAGGTGGACGACTACGAGAGTTTCGTTACCATCCAGAGCGAGGCGGCCCTGCGCAACGTGGCCAACGAACACCCCTACGACAACCACGGCGGGGAAGACCTCTCCCTGCGTGGCGATCCGGTCAATATCGCCGAGAAAATCAAGGGCCAGGTACAGGAGCGCCTGGGTCGGGCCGGTATCGAGGTTATTGAAGCGCGCATCAGTCACCTGGCCTACGCGCCCGAGATCGCCCAGGCGATGTTGCGCAAGCAGCAGGCCAGCGCCGTACTGGCGGCGCGCAGGCTCATTGTCCAGGGGGCGGTCGAGATGGTCACTGATGCGATAGCGACACTGGCCGAGTCGCACGCCCTGGAGCTGGACGAAGAGCGCAAGGCCAATATGGTGAACAACCTGATGGTGGTGATCTGCGGCGAGCAACAGGCGCAGCCGGTAGTGAATGCCGGCAGCTTGTATTGAGCGAGTATGGCGAAGAAGAAAGCGTTTCCCCTGAGAATCAATGAGCAGGTCCTCGCCGCCATGCAGCGCTGGGCCGACGACGACCTGCGCAGCCTGAACGCCCAGATCGAGTATGTGCTGCGCGACGCGCTGGTGAAATCGGGGCGCGTCAGGCTGGTGCAGAAGGTGGTGACGGAGATCGAGGAGCGGGACGAGGGCTCCGGACACGGATGAATCCAGTCCCGGCTTCGACGGCAGCAGGCGACAAACAGGACAACGGAAGCCGAACTGATAAACCTTTCCCAAAAGGCGCTCGTCCGCTCTTACGGCAAGGGGCAAGCGGACGGCTTCGCCAGTTCATTCAGCCACTCGGCCACCTCGCTGTGGCTGCCGCGAAAGAGCACCTTCCCCTCGCGCCGCGACATCTGGTATTCGTACATGCCGTCGTAATATTCCCGCAGCAGCGCCGCCACCACCGGAATATAGGCATCGGCACTGCCGCTCGAAGCCAGCTCCCGGTTCGCGGCCTGCAACTGCTCATCCAACTGCCGGTATCTCAGCCCCCCCAGGCGCTTCTGGATCCTGCCCAGGTTGCCGCGCAGCTCCTCTCCCAGGGCCTCGGCCGGGCCCTGCTCGGCACCGGCGAAGCGCGGCAGCGCCTCGTCGACATAGTCGCGCACTATGCGCTGTGCCCGTGCCTCCAACGGTTCCTCCACCTGCACCCTCGGCGCTTGCTTCATGGCCTCCTGCAGCACCGGCGGCAGGGCGCAGCGGCCGATCAGGCGGCTCTCGTCTTCGACGAACACCGGGCTGGCCTCCTGCGCCAGCTTGAGCAGGTCGATGCTGAGGCAATTCTCGAAATCGATCTGCGTCGGTTGCGCTTCGCCGGTGCGGCCGAAGCTGGAGCCGCGGTGGCGGGCGATGCCCTCCAGGTCCACCGCGCGCGCGGCGCGCTGGATCAGCGCCGTCTTGCCGCAACCGGTGTGGCCGGCAATGACGATCAGCGGCAGCCGGTTGCACTGGCGATCCAGCGAATCCAGGAGAAAGTTGCGCATTGCCTTGTAGCCGCCCTCCACCAGCGGGTAGTCGATGCCCTCGCCGCGCAGCATCTGCTGGGTGGTGCGGGATCTCAGGCCGCCGCGAAAGCAGTAGAGGTAGCCCTCCGGGTGGCGGCGTACGAAGTCGCTCCACAGGTCCAGCCGCTGGGCGCGCACCGCCGGCGTGGCCAGGCGCCAGCCCAGGTCGATGGCGGCCTCTTGGCCCCTGCGCTTGTACTCCGTGCCCACCAGTTCCCGTTGGCGGTCGTCCAGCAGCGGCAGGTTTTCCGCCCGCGGAAAGGCGCCGCGGGCGAATTCCACCGGTGCGCGCGCGTCCATCAGTGGTACGTCGTCGAGAAAAAGCCTGGTGTAGTCGGCGGTGTTCTGGCGCAAATCCTGTCTCCTCGAGTTTCGCCGCAGTGTAACCTGAATAGTCGGCGGTGGATGATGCCGCGAACATCTGGGGAGCAGGGGACGCATTTGGTCATGACAGTGGATCAGTTGACCATTCTCATCATTCTCGCGGTCACCATGGTGCTGTTTATCTGGGGGCGCTGGCGCCACGATATGGTGGCGCTGGCAGCGCTGCTGGCCTGCGTCTTCACCGGCCTGATCAAACCCGAAGACGCCTTCAACGGCTTTGGTCACCCGGCGGTGGTGACTGTGGCCTGCGTACTGATCCTGAGCCGCGGCCTGCGGAACACCGGCGCCATGGATGTGCTGGCGCAGCGGGTGGTGCCGAGGCGCGGCAGCACCACCCTGGCGATCGCCGCCCTGACCGGTATAGGCGCGCTGATGTCCGGCTTTATGAACAACGTGGGTGCCATGGCGCTGCTGATGCCGGTGGCGTCGGACGTGGCGGAAAAACACGAATTGCCGCCGGGAAGGGTACTGATGCCGCTGTCCTTTGGCACCATTCTCGGTGGCATGACCACGCTGATCGGCACGCCGCCCAACCTGATCGTGTCGGGGTTTCGCGCCACTGCCGGTGCCGGCAGCTACGGCATGTTCGACTTCACCCCGGTGGGGCTGGTGGTGGCACTGGTGGGGGTATTGTTCGTGGCCCTGATCGGCTGGCGCCTGGTGCCCGTGCGCACCCAGGCGGGCGCGGCCACCTTCGACACCGGTACCTACCTGACCGAGGCGCTGGTAGAGGAGAAGAGCGCCGCCGCTGGCAAGAGCCTGCGCGAGATAGCGCAGATGTTGGAGGATGAGGAGGCGCAGGTGGTGGGCGTGGTCTACCACGAAGCCCGCGTAACCCCGGCGTCTCCCTGGCAGCGAGTGCACAGCGGCGACATCCTGGTGCTGGAGGCGGAACCTGAGGCCCTGTCTGTGGCCATCTCCAGCCTGGGGCTGAAGCTGGCGGGGGCGCCGGAAAAAGACGAGGGAGAGGGCGAAGGCAAGAGCGAGGAAAGCGGCGAAGAGAAGGAGAAGGCTGAAGAAGAGAAGAAAAAGAAGGAGAAGGAAAAAGAGAAGCCCGGTGGCGAGAGCGCCGAAGTACAGTTGCGCGAGCTTGTGGTGATGCCGGACTCGGCCCTGGTCGGGCGCACCGCCCAGTTCCTGCGCCTGCCGGCGCGCTACGAGATCAACCTGCTGGCGCTGTCGCGGCAGGGGCGGCGCTCGGTGCGCCGGCTGAGATCCACGCCGCTGCAGGCCGGCGACGCGCTGCTGATGATGGGCGCCGACGACGCCCTGAACACCTTTGCCTACGAGCAGGGTTGTGTGCCCCTGGCCCAGCGGGATATCGCCATTCCCAATAAGGAGAAGGCCGCGGTGGCGCTGGTGGCCATGGCCATCGCCGTGGGCGGCGCCGCCTTTGGCCTGCTGCCCGCGGCCATCTCCTTTGCCACCTGCGCCCTGGCCTTTATGGTGCTGAAGGTGGTACCGCTGCGGGGCATTTATGGGGCCATCGACGGTTCGGTGATCGTGCTGCTGGGTGCACTCATTTCGGTCGCGGAAGTCATGGAGTACACCGGCGCGGCGGACCTGGTCGCCCAGGGCATGCTCACCAACCTGGCCCGGGGCAGCCCGGTGATTGCGCTGGTGATCCTGCTGGTGGTCACCATGACCCTGTCGGATTTCATGAACAATGCCGCCACCGCCGCGGTGATGTGCTCCATCGCCCTTTCGGCCTCCGCACAACTGCAGGTCAACCCGGACAGCTTCCTGATGGCGGTGGCCATCGGTGCCTCCTGCGCCTTCCTGACCCCTGTGGGGCACCAGAACAATACGCTGATCCTGGGCCCGGGGGGCTTCAAGTTCGGGGACTACTGGCAGATGGGGCTGCCGATGGAGATTCTGGTGGTGCTGGTCAGCGTGCCCATGCTGCTGTGGGTCTGGCCGCTTTGACGAGTGGCGGTCTGCGTAGGAGCGGCCCACGGCCGCGATCGATTTCGGGGGATTCCCGCAAGTCCGATCGCGGCCGTGGGCCGCTCCTGCAGCGCGATCCGGAACCCCGAATCAGGCAATCGAGTCATCCACCGGCTGCGCCAGCTCCGCCAGGTACTTGCCGCAGAAGCGCAATGCGTCGGTGACCGTGACGATCCCCGCCAGCTCTCCCTCGCGCATCACCAGCACCGAGCCGATGCCGGTATCCGCCATGGCCAGCAGTATCTTGTCCAGGGGGTCGTGGATATCGGCGATATAGGGGCGGCGGGCGCAGAGGTCGTGCACGTAGAGCTGCTGTTCCTCCAGCCGGTGCCCCGGCGAGTTGGCCCTCTCGATGTCGCCGCGGGAAATGACGGTTTCCAGGTCCCCGTCGCGGGTGACCGGCAGGTGGTGCACCTGGTGCTCCTCCATCAGCGCCAGGGCCTCCTCCACGGTGGCGTTGATATCGATATGGTAGGGGAATGGCGTCATCAGCGTTGCCAGTGTCGGGATATGATGGATATCTCGGGTTTTGCGCATGGAACTGAAACCGGATCTAACTAAAGGGTCATAAACAGTTGCCCAGCACTCCCCCTTAATCGCCATATATGCGGTTGAGGCGCGGGCTCTGGTAAAATATAGCCAATTTGCTGTTGATATTTGCCGGCGAAAGCTTATTATTCGCCGCCTCGGTCGAGAGATATAAGCGACACTGCGGTAATAGGGCCGTGCAGCGGCCTGTTATGGACTAATCTTATTTCCAGTGTTTACTGTATAGATCCCGCGCAGATTCCTGTGCCTTATACAGTTATTCGTACCGATGTATCGGCTAAAGCGTCATTGCGGCGAATATAGCACCCTAACCCAATAGTTTTTGGCCGGCGGTGTTATTAAACAGTTTATTTATTCCGCATTCCGGAATTTAAGCCTGTGCCGTTTGGCGGCACAGGCTGTCTCTATGTATTTAATAACAGTCGTTAGAGGTTTATTGAATGTTCCAAGAATACGACCAGATTGAACAGCAAATCGCAGAACACCAGGCCAAGATTGAAGCCCTGCAGCAGCAGATGGCCCAGGTCGAACGCAAGAAAGAGGGCGCAATCGCCTTCGACAAGGCGTTGATCAACCTGGCGGCAGAATACGATATGGCGGAGGAGGAGTTCTTCGTCGTTCGCGGCGAGGAGATTGTGAACTGGCTGGTGGGCCAGTTGAGCGACGAAAATGCCCCGGACTATGTGCAGACCCTGAAAGCCCGTGTATCCCGTGCGCTGAAGAAGGAGGGCGAGAGCCCCCGCCGCACCACCCGCCGCGCTTCCGCGAGCAAATCCGGAGAACCGAAACTGGATACCGGTCACTACCGCAACCCCTATACCGGTGCCACCGTGGAAAAGAAAAAGCGCAACCCGAAGCAGCTGAATGACTGGATTGCGGAGCACGGTCTGGAAACCGTGAAAGAGTGGAAGATCTAAACGCTTCCATATCCGGGTCTACGGCGGGCAATGCCCGCCGTTTTTGTTTTTATAGGTGCGCTCTCTTGGTTGAATAACCTGTCTATCCATTCCCTCCTTATTCTCCTGCTGCAATTCGTCTTTTATCTGCGATACCATCCGGAAACGGATTAACGCTCTTAAGGATGAGGAGAATAATGATGCGTGACGAAAGGACCCGAATCATTTGGCTGATCGCACCCCTGACGCTGGCACTGGCACTGGGCGCCTGCGGCTCCGGCGGGGACGACGGTACCAGCCTGACCGGTGTTTTTATGAATGGCGCCGTGGAGGGGGTGCGCTACCAGACACCTACCCAGTCCGGCCTCACCGACGCGAGCGGCGAGTTCCACTATCGCTCCGGCGAGACGATCACTTTTTCCCTCGGCAATATTTCCCTGGGCTCCGCGGCGGGCGCAAGCGAGTTGAGCCTGTTCGACTTGCAGGGTATTGAACCCCTGGTCTCGGAAGTTGAACTGCGCGCCGAGCTGGCGAATCGCGAGCGGGTGAGCGGGTTCGACCGGGTCGCCAATATTGCCATGCTGCTGGCAACCCTCGACAACGACCGGCAGTTGGACAACGGCATCGATGTCAGCGGCTGGGAGCAGCAGCTGGCGGGTACCAGTCTCGACCTGGATGTCAATTTCTATGAATTTCCCGGTCGCCGCGGTGCGGGTAGCCTTACCGCCGTGAAAACGGTCTTTTCCGTAGACCACGGGGTTCCGGTGGCCATTCCCCTTTACTACCTGTATCAAAATCTCGGTATCCGGGTGCCTGCCCATTTGCCGGTGCGCAGGGAAAGCGACAGCGGGCTGGATGGCAGTGTGGACTTTGCTGCGGAAATGGCATACGACCAGTGGGGCAGGCAGGTGATCAACAAATACGATACGAGTGTGGGAGGCGGCTTCGAGATAGTCACTGAATACGAGTACGACCCCCTGCACAGGCTCGTCACGTCCGAGAGCCGCTCCTCTTCCGGCATTTCGCGGTTGACCAGGCGGTTCGATGGTAGCGGCAATCTGGTGCTGCAGCTCGGGGAGGACGACGACGGTGCGGACGAAATCCTGGATGACTCCTCCAGTGACAGCTATCGCTACGACAGCGGCGGCAACCTGCTGGAGTCCGCCTATGAGCAGGATGATGGTGCGGATGGCGCGATAGACAGCCGGCAGGCCAACAGCCGCGGTTACGATGGAATGGGTAACCTGCTGGTTCAAACCCATGAGTGGGACCAGGACGGCGATGGCATCGTTGAAAGGCGGGTATCGTCCAGTAATCAATATGACGATCGAGGTAAGCTGCGCGAACGCATCGAAGAAGTCGATGGCGGTACCTCTGGGGAGGCCGATGGTGTCGTCGACTACCGTTCAACCCGCAAAAGCCGTTACGATGCCGCCGGCAGGCTCGCCGGCGAGCGTCTGGAGGCCGACCGGGACGCGGATGGCGTGGTCGATGGCATCGCCAAAGAAGACTACGCATACGATGACAGCGGCAGCCTGGTTTCGCGTATCGTCGAGGCCGACAGTGACGCCGACGGGGTGGTGGATTCCCGGCACAGCTACCGTTACCAGTATGCCGGCGGACGCCTGGCCAAATCGGAGTTCGAGTCGCACTATCCCGGCTCCGCTGGCAGCGGCGGACTGTCGCGCAGCGTCACTGAATACGTCTACCACACAAACGGCCAGCTGCAGCGGCGGATCAATACCCGCACCTCGGGAAGCGGCAGCCTGATTTCCCGGATCACCGACAGCTTCACGTATGGACCCCAGGGCAATCTGCTGACCGAGCGCTCACAGCGGGAAGGGGAAGACAGCGGATATATTGGGTCAAATTTCGAAATGACCTACCGCTACGCTGCGAGCGACGACGGCTTGCTATTTCTACTCAATCACTACAACTATCCGGCCCTGGTTTCCGCGTTTGGCGACAGCGGAGCTATAGTGGTCGACCACTCTGTGGATTTTTCAGCAACTTCTCCACGAATGCGCTGACCACCTTGGAAGCCGCTCCATAGTGGTGCTCGGCAAAGGCATCGCCCACACTGCTGCGCTCCAGGTTCAGTTCCACGCTGTGGGCACCGGCGGTATTGGCGCACTCGACGAAGCCCGCCGCCGGGTAGACGTTGCCGGAGGTGCCGATGCTGATAAACAGGTCGCACTCGCTGAGCGCGTTGTAGATGCGTTCCATTTCCAGCGGCATTTCCCCGAACCAGACCACGTGCGGGCGCAATGTGCCGCGGCGGTTGCAGCACTGGCAAACGGTCTCGACGGCCAAATCTCCCCGAATCGGGAACAGTACACCGCTGTGGCTGCAGCGGGCCTTGAGCAGTTCGCCGTGCATATGGATCAGCTTACGGCTGCCGGCGCGCTCGTGCAGGTCGTCGATATTCTGGGTCACCAGGAGGAATTCACCGGGAAACTGTTTTTCCAGCTGCGCCAGCGCCAGGTGCGCGGCGTTGGGGACGATTTCCGGTGACAGGAGCTGGCGGCGGCGCTCGTTGTAGAAGCGCTGCACCAGTTGCGGATCCCGCTCGAAGGCCTCGGGCGTTGCCACGTCCTCAAGGCGGTGGTTTTCCCACAGGCCGTCGGCGCCGCGGAAGGTGCGGATGCCGGATTCGGCGGAAATGCCGGCGCCGGTGAGTATGACAATGCGATGGTATTTCATTTTTCGGTTGGTCTCGGTGAGACGCTGGAGCTCCGCGGTACCAGGCGGAGTCTTGTAGGGCGGATACGCTTCAAACGCATCCGCCGCCAGGGTTGGTGGATGCGCGTAGCGCTTATCCACCCTACGATTTTTCCCGAGTCCCCACCTTAATGCATTTTCAACCGCGGTTTAACAAAGCGGTTGGCCCGCCCCACCAGGTAGATGAGCATGGCCCTGCCCCAGCCGTGCACCGCCGCCAGGTGCATGCGGTACAGGGAGCGGTAGGCGAGGCCGGCGATGCGGCCCTCGATGGTGAGGCTGCCCTTGACCAGCGCGCCCATCAGGTTGCCCACGGCAGTGTGCTTGCTGAGCGACACCAGTGAGCCGCGGTCGCGGTAGCGGAACTCCTTGAGTGGCCCGCCCTCGATCTTGGCGACCAGGTTGTGCTCGGCCACGCCGGCCATCTGTTGCGCCGCCTGGGCCCGCGGCGGCACCCGCTGTTCGGCCACATCGACACAGCCGGCGCAGTCGCCGAGGGCGAAAACATTCGGGTCGCTGGTCGACTGCAGGTCCGGCGTGACCTCTATCTGGTTGAGCCGGTTGACGGCTAGGCCGTCCAGTTGCGCGAGGAAATCCGGCGCCTTGACGCCGGCGGCCCAGACGCGGATGGAGGCGGGAATCTTCTCGCCGTCCTTCGTGATCAACCCGTCCTCGCTGGCCTCGGCGACGGCGCAGCCGGTGAGCACCCGCACCCCCAGTTTGGTGAGCTCGCGCTCGGCGTTGTTGCCCAGGCGCGGCGGCAGCGCCGGCAGCAGGTGCGGGCCGGCCTCGACCAGGGTGATCTCGAGGGCGCTGCGGCGGATATGGCCGTAGTTGCCGATCTGCCGGCTGGCGTCCACCAGTTCCGCGGACAGCTCCACGCCGGTGGCGCCGCCGCCGACAATGGCGATCTGCACCTTTTCCGCGGTGTGGGTTTCCAACTGCAGGAAGCGGTCCAGCAGCAGCCGGTGGAAGCGCCGCGCCTGTTCGCTGCTGTCCAGGAATACGCAGTGCTCGCGCACGCCGGGGGTGTGGAAGTCGTTGCTTTGGCTGCCGATACAGAGCACCAGGTAGTCGTATTCCAGTTCCCGCGCCGGCACCAGTTGCCGTCCCTCGCCGTCCATCACCGGCGCCAGCTCGATAATGCGGCGGCCGCGGTCCAGCTTCTGCAGGCTGCCGAGCTGGAAATTGAAGCCGTTGGCGCGGGCGTGCACCTGGTAGTTGAGCGCGTCCAGGCTGGAATCCAGCGCGCCCGTGGCCACCTGGTGCAGCAGCGGCTTCCAGATATGGGTGCGGTTCCTGTCGACCAGGGTGATCTCGGCGGCAGGGGATTTGCGGCGTCGTTCGAGCAGCGGCGTGAAACTGAAATGGCGCCCGAGCCGGGTGGCCAGTTGCAGGCCGCCGGCGCCTCCGCCAACAATGACGATCTTTTTCATACGGTGGTCTTCCTTAGCAATAAAAAGCCGGTTCCCCAAATCTGTGAAGACCATTCTTCTTGTGAGCCGGAAGTCTCGTCCGGTGGGATTGGCGCCAGTATCTACCGACGGACGCGATTTGGCAATTTAGATCGGGTCGGAATGGCACCCGGTTCAGCGTAATTTCCTTGAACCAGCCTTGGCGGCAGGCTTGACCTTGAATGGCTTCCGCGAGCTTGCGGTCGATCAGTGGATGGATTTGCAATCGTCCCTGGCCACCGGCAGGTCGGCGAAGCGCCGTATAAATTGGCGGTCTATATGGTTCTTCCAGTGCCAGAGGGCACTGCCGACCAGTGCCACACCATTGCGCACCGCGATGGCGCGCCGCCCGCCGCAGGACAGCAGGCTGAGAAAGTGCTTCTGCGGGCGGAATGCCTTCAGTTTCCTACCGGTCAGGGCCGCGCGCAGGTTGTGGAAGAGCACCGGCCCCTGGCGCACCGCGTAGACACCGGCCTTTGGCAGCGGCCGCGCGGCGAAGCTGGCCACGTCGCCGGCGGCGAACACATGGTCGTGGCCCAGGGCGCGCAGTTTGTCGTCCACCAGCACAAAGCCCTCGTCGTCCAGTGCCAGCCCGCAGCCGGCCAGCCAGGGCGGGGCACTGGCATCCGTGCACAGCAGCACCTGGTCCAGTTCCAGTGTTTGTCCCCCTTCGCTCCGCACGCCCTGCTCGGTAATCGCCGCCACCGGCCAGTTGCGGTGCAGCCTGACGCCGAGGCGTTTTAGCTCCCGCGCCGCCAGCAGGCGCGCCAGCAGCGGGTAGCCCTCCGGCACCCGGCTGCCGTTGTGGACCAGGTGCAGTTGCACGCGGTCGGAGTCGACCTGTTCCTCCAGCGCGTGGGCCATGGCCATGGCCAGTTCGCAGCCGCCGGCGCCACCGCCGACCACGCCCAGCTTCAGGCCCGTGCGGGTTTGCCGCGCGCGTTCGAGCAGCGGTTGCCAGTCGCGGCGGAACCGGCTTATGGGCTTGACCGCAATCGCCAGCTCCGAGCCGGGCAGGTTCCGCGACGACGTCGCGCCCACGTCCAGGGACAGCAGGTCGAACGCCAGCTCGGGCCGCCCGCGCAGGGAAATCCCACGCTCGCGCGGGTCCAGGTGGTAGGCGCTGGCCTGCACAAAGCGCGCGCCGGCGGCGCGGCACAGGCGCGTCAGGTCGATCCGGGTTTCGTCCAACGGGTAGTGGCCCGCCACCAGGCCCGGCAGCATGCTCGAGTAGAGGGTCTGCGGCTGCGGCGAAACCAGTGTCAGACGCGCGCCCGGCAGCGGGTTCATAGCCCACATTTGTAGCACTATCGCATGGGCATGACCGCCACCGACCAGGACTATGTCCTGGTAATCAGGGTGCTCCTGCATGGTTTCCCGCCGGCAATGAACGTGTGAAAGGAATTGGCCGCTGGGCCAAGGATAGACAGGCCAGCGGCGCGCCGGTGCCGTGGTGCGGGTCGATGCGCCAGTGCAAAAAAAAGTCCTGGCGCTGGTCTTTAATTAAGGGGCAAAACTGCAGACCCCGGTTTCGCTAAATTCATTTCCGGCGCCGTTTTTTCAATAATGCCACTAAAGAGTTCCCAGTTTATCGACCCGACCCGACGCCTGCTGTGGTGGCTGGTCGCGATACTGTTGTTGCTGGGCGTCGCAAACCTGGCGGCCTCCACACTATTGGCGCCCTATATCGAAAGATGGCTGCAGCAGCGCGGCCTGGACGCCGAGATCGATTACCTGCAGGTTTCCGTCCCCAGACTGCGCCTCGTCGCCCGCGGCGTACGCATAAAAAATGCGCAGGGCCGCGGCGTTCGCGCGCGGGAACTGATGCTCAACTACAGCTGGTGGCAGCTGCTGCGCGGCAATGTGCGCTTGCAACGTGCCTCCCTGGACGGCGCTACGCTCGATCTTGAATCGGGCCTGGAATCCGTCGCCGGCGAGCGCCGGCGCCTGTGGGAGATCGGCGGCTGGGCCCTGGGGCACGGGCCGCGCAAGGACCGCGACTTCACACTGCGGCTGGATTGGGTGCGCATCCGCGACAGCACCCTCTGCTATCGCCACCGGCCGGCGTGGCCCACCCCGAGCTGCGTGGGCTTCGACGACCTGCGGTTGCGGGATTTCCTGCTGGGCATGCAGCGCAGCGGCGACGAGCCGCTGGACCTTACCATCGGCGCGGAGGAAATCGCGCTGCACAACCTGCTGATGCAGGAGAGGACGTCGGGCGCAACCAGTATGGCGCTGGTGAAACTGGAATTGTCCGATGGCCTCTACCGGCGCCCCGGCCACCGGATCACGGCGGATACGCTGGACGTGCGCATGTTCGGCAGCTGCCCGCCCCGACGCTGGGCCGAGGCGCTGCCGGCACTGGGGCGCCTGGTCGGCCACTGCGGTCTCGCGCGGCGCTTGCAGCTCGACGGGGATCTGCTGTTCAGCTTCGGCAAGAGCGCCGAGGTGCGCTGGCGCGCCGCCCGCGGCCAGGGCATCGCGCTGCGGGACAGCGATCGCCGCTGGCAGAACTGGCGCGCGCACAGGCTTTCCCTGGCGGATTTTCGCTTTATACGCGCGCAGAAAACACTGAGCTGGCAGAGCGCCGGCGCCAGCGCCTTCTACTGGTGCCCCCCGCCCCTGCGCAACGAAGATCACCACTACTGCGTGCGCGCCGGCACCCTGCAACTGCCGGAGCCGGTGGCCTTCGACTGGAGCGGGAAACTCAAGGTGAACGCCGGCCCCGGCCGCCTGCAGCGGACCCAACTGCTGGACCTCGCCGGCGATAACCCCAATCCGCTGACCGCGCACCTGGCGCTGATCGGCGCGCTGGAATACAGCGGCGCCACGCGCCAGTTGAAAATCGACAGCCTGGACCTGGAGAGCGCCATCGGCTGTATACCCGGGCAGCTGTGGCGGCAGCCGGACTACTGCCTGCGCCTGGCCGGGCTGCACAGCGCCGAGCCGCTGCGGTTGCGCTTCGCCTCGCGGGCGCAAAAGCAACCCTGGGGTTTCGCCAGCGGCCCGCTGAAGCTCGGCCAGTTCCGGCTTGGGCCGGAGAGCCGGCCACAGTTGCAGCTGCGCAAGCTGCACTGGCAGCACATCAATTTACTGGGCGCGGAGGCGCCGCTGCTGCTGCAGGATTTCGGCCTGCAGTCCCTGTCCGGCTGCCTGCCCGATGCGCTGCTGCCGGAGAAGTGGCGCCCCCTCTGCGCCCAGCTGTCGAACCTCGACGGGCGCGGCAATTTCGCCTGGGCCGGCGGTGAGGAGGGCTATTTGATCGCGGGGGAGCTGCGGCTGCAGCGGCTGCTATTGGCGGACCGCTTGAACAGCGACAAGGGGCTGCTGTTGCAGCGGCTGCACGTCGGCCCGGGCTATTTGCGCCGCGACGCCGACAGCGACAACCCCTGGATAGATAACGCCGGCCCCACCGCCGCGCCGGCCGCCGCCGCGCCGCCGCCGCCGGCAGGGGAGATCACCGATGAAAAGGGTCTGCTGCCGGAGGAACTGGCGCGGGGCCGCGATGACGCCGTCCCCGGTGAGGGCGAAGCGCTGCCCAGTATCGACAGCCCCAACCTGCAGTTGGACAGCGCCTCCCTGAGTCGCCTGCAGGGCTGCCTGCCGAACAGCTGGGCGCGGCTGTTGTATAAGGCTCCGCAACAGATGCCCGGCTGTTTCGATATCCTCAACCTGCAGCAGCACAGCCCGCTGAAAATCGCCTGGCAGGGTGGGGTGGACCTGGCCGCCGGGGAGCTGGCCCTGGACAGGGCGGTGGCGAAAACACCGGCGGGCAGGCAGTTGCTCAGCCTCTCCGAGCTGGGCGTCCCCAGTGCGCGCATCCGCTATCTGCGGTGGGACCGCAGTGGCGATTTCTCCCTGCCGCACTTTTCCCTGAAAGCATTCAGCGGCTGCCTGCCGCCGGAAATGTCCTCCCCGGCGCTCGATATCCGTTGCGCGGATTTTTCATCGGTGCGCCTGGGGGAAAACTTTCGGGTGCGTATGGATCGGCGGCGCCTGTTGGCGAACATGGACGACACCCGGGCGCAGCGCATTGCCTTCACCGAAGGGGGAGAGCGCTTTGTCATCGATGTGCGCAAACTGCGGGCGCCGCGGCTGGAAATAGACTGGCCGCGGGAAAACGGAAAAATCGGGGACCTGAGCGTAGAGGACCTGTCCGCCGCGGAGCTGCACGCCTGCCTGCCCCACCGCTTCAGCCTGCGCTCCGGCCTGCCGCGCTGTGTCTCCGCGAAGGCGTTGCGCAGTACGGCCGCGGAGAGGGGCACCGGGCTGGCACTCGGCGAAACGCACCTGAAAGTGGCGCCGGTGGCGGAACCCCTGTGGAGTATCGACGCCATCGAAGTGGCGCGGCTGTCGCTGACCGCGGAGGCACTGGAGCTGCACGGGCTGGAAGTGCGCCAACTGCTGGCCTGCGGACTCCGGACCCTGCTGCCCGGGAATGCGCGCAGCTGGGGCATCGCGGATTGCATCACCGCGGAGGACCTGGATTTCGTCGGCGTCAACCGCATTGGCCTTACGCCCGCCGCAACGCGCCTGGAATTGGGAGAGTTGCGCTCGGAGCCGGTAGCCCTGTGGCAGGAGGAGGGCGAATACGCCCAGGTCGGGCTGCAGCGATTGAGTTGGAAAAAACTGCGCTGGAACGGTGGCCCCACCCTGTGGGTCACGGATCTGCGTATACACGGCTTCCGCGGCTGCCCGGCCGGGCCGGTGGAACAACTGGCCGGGGGCCTGTTGGCGGCGATGGAGGCTCCTTTGGGGGAGGGCTGTATCCGGCTGGGCGACCTCTACCTGCCCGGAACGCAAGCGCTCTCGCTGGCAGCGCCCTTTTCCATCGGCGGGGCTGTTCAACTGACGGGTTTGGCCATCGGCCGCGAGTCCGGAGAGCCCTGGGAAATAGCCCGCCTGCAGCTGGACCAGTTCGCCTATGGTGGTAACGAGGCGTCGATCGGCAGCCTGTCCGGCCTGAGCGGCTGCCTGCCGCCGGGCGCCCTGGGGGACACGCGCCTCGCGCCCTGCTATCAGTTGGGGCGGATCCGGCTGGGAGGCATCGAGCGTATCGATACCGCCGCGGGTCGTGTCATCGAATTACACGGTTTCTCCGTAGAAGGCGTGCAGCTGATCCAGCCGGATTACCCGGGCGGGCTGCCGGCGCAGCTATTGCAACTGGAGACCCTCTTCTCGGAGCGCTTGCGTTTCGGCGCCGGCGAAGTGGTGGCGCAGGATCTGGTGGTGGAGGGCATCGCCAGCTGTGTGCCGCGCGGCTATATAGAGCGCGTGGATCTCTGCCTGGCACTGGAACGCCTCAGCGCCAGTGGCCGCTATAGCGCCGGCGATGGCGGGCTGGCGCTGGCACAGCTGCGGCTGGAAAAGCTACAGCTGCTCTCCAGCGACGGGCGCCAGCTGGTGCGCGGGGAAAGCGTCGCGCTGGAGCAACTGCTCAGCAGCAGGGCGCTGTTTCGTTTCCAGCGGCTGGAGGTCGCGGACTTCGCTTTCTTCGACCGCCCCGAGGGCGCGCCGGAGTACCACCGCCATTCCGTGATCGGCCGGCTGGCGGGCATGGAGGTGGAACAACTCGAGTTCGACAGGATTGGCCGCCGGCTGGAGATCGCCAACATCGACGCCCTGCGGCCCCGTTTGATACTGATGCGCGATCGCGGGGGGGAATATCCGCTCCTGAAAGAAATTACCGCGCTGACCGGCGCGGATCAAACGCCACTGGTGCGCGCGGCGGAAGCTGTGACTGAAAAGTTGAAATTCCGCTATCACATCCATCAACTCGACGTGCGCCACGGCACCTTCACCTGGGTGGACCGCGAGGGGCAGTACCGGGCGCGGCTGCCGATCAGGGCTATCTACCTGACTATATTCAATGTCAGCAACGCGCCGGGAGTTCCCCCCTCGGTGCTGCTGCTGAACGGGCGCCCCGGCGGCTTCGGCGAGATTCAGCTGGCCGGCACCATCGACTACCTGGACACGCGCAAATGGAGCGCCGATCTCACCGGCTATATCAAAAATACCAGCCTGATCCCGGCCACGCCCTATATGGCCAAACTGCTCGGCTACAAGATCCTGCAGGGGCAGCTGGACGCGGTACTGAATATCCAGGTGCGCGAAAACAAGGTCGATGCCTATGCCGATATGAAACTGAACAAGATCAAGGTGCGCCGCGTGCGCGAGAGCGATCAGGTGCCGGTGAAGTCGTCGTTTATTCCGCTGGATATCGCGCTGACCCTGTTGAAAGACGGCCAGGGCAACGTGCGCTTCGGCATGCCGGTGTCCGGCGATCTCTACGACCCGAAATTCTCCTTCGACTTTATTTTCAGCCACCTGCTGCAGCGGGCGATCCTGGAAGCCCTGTTCAGCTATTTCACGCCGATCGGCGTCTACACCCTGGCCAAGTTCGCCTGGGGGAGATTCCGCCAGGTGGATTTCGATCCCATTACGTTCGAGCCGGGCAGTGCGGAACTCAGCGTCGAGGCGCAGGAACAGCTGCGGGAGATGGTCGTCACCCTGCACAAGCGGCCGGATGCGCGCCCCGGCATCTGCGGCGTCGCCAACGCGCGCGACTGGAACGCGCTCTACCCGAACGCCACCCCCGGCCTGGGCGGCAGCCGTCGGGCGCGGGAGTCCTTCTATCGCCACCCGCCGCTGATGTTGTTCGAGGAATTCGAGCGCCTGGCGATGGAGCGCAGCCGCAAGGTGGAGAGTTACCTGCTGGATGCGGGCATCTCCGCCCACGAACTCATCCCCTGCGCGCCGGACTACAATGGACGTGACTTCGACGAGCCACGGGTGGAGTTCTCCAACTAGCGCCTTATATTATCCCCTCTCCCCCTTTGGGGGGAGAGGGCTAGGGAGAGGGGGATATTTTCAGATGGTAAAAATCATGGCCATGAACCTCGCACAGAAACTCATACAGAGCCATCTCGTCAGCGGCTCCATGGAGCCGGGCACCCCGATCGAACTGAAGATCGACCAGACCCTGACCCAGGACGCCACCGGCACCATGGTGATGCTGGAATTCGAGGCCCTGGGGCTGCCGCGGGTAAAGACCGAAGTCTCCGCCCAGTATGTGGACCACAACCTGTTGCAGACGGACTTCAAGAACGCCGACGACCACCTCTTCCTGCAGAGTGCCTGCCGCAAATACGGCGTGTGGTTCAGCCGCCCCGGCAACGGCGTCAGCCACCCGGTGCACATGTCCTGCTTCGGCATCCCCGGCAAGACCCTGCTCGGCTCCGACAGCCACACCTGCGCCGCCGGCTCCGTGGGCATGCTGGCGATCGGCGCCGGCGGCCTGCAGGTGGCCATGGCCATGGCCGGCGTACCCTTCGCGCTGAAAATGCCGAAAGTGCTCGGCGTGAAACTCGAGGGCGAACTGCCGCCCTGGGTCAGTGCCAAGGACATCATCCTGGAAATGCTGCGCCGGCAGACGGTCAAGGGCTGCGTCAACAAGATCGTCGAATATTACGGCCCCGGCCTGGAAAAACTCACCGCCATGGACCGCCACGTCATCGCCAACATGGGCCAGGAGATGGGCGCCACCGCCAGCGTCTTTCCCGCCGACGGGGCGGTGCGAGCCTTCCTGAAACAGCAGCAGCGGGAGGAGGACTATATCGAACTGAAGGCGGACGAAGGCGCGGGTTATGACGAGGAGGACACCATCGATCTGTCCAGGCTCGAACCCCTGATCGCCTGCCCGTCCAGCCCGGACAAGGTGGTAACCGTGCGCGAAGTGGCGGGCCAGCCCATCTACCAGAGCTATATCGGCTCCTCCGCCAACCCCGGCCTGCGCGACTTCGCAATCCCCGCGCGCATGGTCGCCGGCCGCCGCGTGAACGACAATGTCTCCTTCGACATCAACCCCACCTCCCGCCAGTTGTTGGAAGAGATCAGCCACAGCGGCGACCTGGCCACACTGCTGCAAGCCGGCGCGCGCCTGCACCAGACCGGCTGCGGTGGCTGCATCGGCATGGGCCAGGCACCCGCCAGCGGCCGCATCAGCCTGCGCACCGTGCCCCGCAACTTCCCCGGCCGCTCCGGCACCAGGGAGGACCAGGTCTACCTGTGCAGCCCCGAAGTCGCCACCGCCAGCGCATTGACCGGCGAGATCACCGACCCGCGGGATCTGGATATGGACTACCCCCGATTCAGGGAACCGCAACAGCTGCCGGATATGCGCCCGCTGCTGCAGCCGCCGCAGGAAATCCCCGTAGAAGTGGAGCTGATCAAGGGCCCCAATATCAAACCCTTGCCGGAATTCGAAAAACTACCCGCAACCCTCAAGGGCCCGCTGCTGCTGAAGGCTGGCGACAATGTCTCCACCGATGAAATCCTCCCCGCTGGCGCAGAGATACTGCCCCTGCGCTCCAACATTCCCGCCATCAGCCGCTACACCTTCTCCCGTATCGACGAAAGCTTCTACCAGCGCGCCATGGACTTGAAAGGCAACTGTTTCGTGGCCGGTGGCGAGAACTACGGCCAGGGCTCCAGCCGCGAACACGCCGCCATAGCGCCGCGCTACCTGGGCGTGCGCTGCGTGATCGCCAAGAGCATGGCCCGCATCCACCGCCGCAACCTGGTCAACTTCGGCGTGTTGCCGCTGCTGTTCAGCGACCCTTCCGACTACGACAAGCTCGAACAGGACGCGGCGCTGGAAATCGACAACCCCGTCGAACAGCTCAAGCCCGGCCAGCCGGTGGAGCTGAAAAACAACACCACCGGTGAAACCATCGAACTGCAACACGACCTCTCCGGGGAAGAGATAGAAACCCTGAGAGTCGGTGGCCTGATCAATGAGGCGCGGGAGAAACATCTTACAAACGGTGGCGGGTGAGAGCCTGCCGGGCTGTCGCGTCGTCACCTTATTCTCAAAGTATCAGTACTTCAGAAAAGGGAGAATTACGCATGCCAAGCAATCACAAAGAAACATCAAAGAAGCTTGTAGAATCCTGGGCCGACAATGCGCCACAAAAAACCGGTAGTTTTCTGGCAGAGGGTTACGTCAACCACCAGTTTCCGGATCCTGCCGGTGGTACTTCGACAAAGACGCTGCAAGAGTGGAAGGACCTGGTCGCGGATATCCACAATGCCTTGTCCGATCTGGAGGTGCAGGTTCTGCTGCAGGTGGCGGAGGGAGATTATGTCTGCTCGCATTGGCGAGCAACGGCCCGACACACCGGTGACTTCAAGGATTTCGCCGCAACCGGCAAGACAACCACCTGGACCGGAACTCAAATCGACCGCTATGAAGATGGCAAGGTGGTCGAAAGCTGGGTCAATTGGGACAAATACTGCTTTCTCGAGGGATTGGGCCTGGTAAGCTGAAAATGACGATTATGTCGGGCGCATCGGACCTCGCAGAGAAGCCCCCGCAACTCGAGCCAGTGACGGTTCCAAATAGTCTGTTCGAATGAGTGGAGCCGGTGGGCGAGGTGGCGGACCGACGCATCTACCAAAGCTATACCGGCTCCTCCGCCAACCCGGTCCGCGGGATTGTATGGCCGCTCGCCGCCGCGTGAACGACTATGTCTGCGCCGACGGAATCCTGCCCGCCGGCGCGGAGATACTGCCGCCGCGCGCCAAAATCCCGCTGTCAGCCGCTACACCTTATCCCGCACAGACGAAACTTCTACCAGAGCGTTAAAGAGCTGAAGAGAGGTAGAGTCACCAATAACCGCATTCCGCAGCACCGCTGCAACTCACTCCCCTTGTTTTGTCTGTTTTCTGTACAGTTTGCGCCGGATTCGGGTGTCCGGGTGTATAGGCACCGTGTTCACGAGCCTCTGGCTCTTGAACACAATACAAGGGTGTCTAAGTTATTGACTTATAAGGAAGCCGGTTGTTAAAAGGAGCCGGTTGCTCAACCGGATTAACAAGCCTGGGGCTCTTGATCACCCGAATGAATTCATTAGAAAATTGGCGTAGATTGTTGATTTAAAAGGAGAAATTTGTCTTTGTGTGGAGGTGGATAACTGTGCACAATAGCGCAGGTGTTAAAGAGCCAGTGGCTTGTGAATAAAACTGTTATGCGGCCGGTTGAGAATGGCTAAGATATTTTTTTACATAGGGATTTCGATCTTAGTCTACACGCTGGTAGCAATAGCTACAGGAATTCCTGAGCTAGCGGATTTTGTTCCGCTGGATTGGGTGCAATCTACACCAGAAAATGGCTATTACAAGGTGGTACCCTCAGGTGGCCCTAGCTTTAGCACGTGGTACACGCTTGGCATTGCCGTCATACTAATTTTGGCTGGCTACTTTGCAGGCGGCCCTAGAAGGAAGTAATTTTAATCACAGTGCGAGGTCGCGCATAACCAGGCCAGGCAGTACGCTCCGGCGCTGCGCGCCTCCGCCGGACGGCCTACGCAATGCGCTTCGCGCAAAAAGCGCTACGGCCGCCGCTGCTGGCAACGTTATCGCGCTGGGCGAAGCCCGGCGTATCTTGCGGGGTGAAAGTCCCCGTCGGGTAAGGGTTAGCCGCCCGCCCGTATCGAGTGTTGATCTCATTGCGGAGCAGGTAACTGCGAACAATATTATGAGGTAAGCGTACACAGAGAATCCAGTAGGCCGTAG